>Ga0172380_10000094_pt1 | contig 189263 bp, 180 predicted proteins | sample Leawe162metaG_FD_119747 | JGI IMG/M metagenome (GOLD analysis project Ga0172380, IMG submission 119747) | Leachate microbial communities from a municipal landfill in Southern Ontario, Canada - Leachate well 162 metaG | ecosystem: Engineered > Solid waste > Landfill > Unclassified | place... | reverse complement strand
CTCACTCTGAATTAGGAGCGACTCTTTGTCACCTAAATTTTTAGCGGCAATCCTATTTGATTCAAACTCATTGTCAGGCGGCAGTTATCCTCGCGGCATAACACTAAGGCGCTTCAGACATTGGCGAGAACAAGCCTGCAATCCTTCAATCGCGGATTGAATAGAGATCCTGGTTACTGGGAAGAGAAAGACTTCAGGCTTGATGAACTTAGATTGTGGCAAGATGCTGGTTTCCCGCAAGGCAAGGGTCTACCGCAGCCAGTAAGAGATCCCGCTCTCGATAATCCGCAAACTACTTTCGAAAAAGTGATTTCAGATTTCGACGCTAAGCTTGTCAAATATCGTGAAAGTGACCCTGATGAAAAGACTAATCCGGGCAACTACTTAACAGCAGCTTCAAATGAAGATATGGAGGCAATAAAGAAGCGCTGGATCCTGCCGAAAAACTATTTGATTTTCTTAGAGCGATTCTCGCCTTACAACTTTACCTGCGAGCTCCAGATTAAGTTTTCTTCGAGCGGGTTTGATCTCTACTCGGCAAGTACGATTCTGGAGAAGCAAGCCATATTTGCATTCGATCCCAACACCGGCAAAAACTACTCTGACTGGTCAGAGAACTACGTAGTCATTGGCGATGCCTGGGCGGACCCTTTTGTGTTCGATCTATCCAAGTGTGATGAAAACGATGGACCAATATTCACAGCAGAGCATGGAACAGGGGAGTGGAGCTTTCGGAAGTATGCAAAAAGCTTTGAAGCCCTACTGCAAAAGTTGAAGGTTACTTGATTTGGAAGCTTCAGATAGCCTTAGTTAGCTTCACTTCCGGCAATACTTGAGAGTGGTTAGCACATTTGCTTCCTCTGTCTGTTCACTCAGCATAGTTTCTAGGATCGCCGAGCTTCGTGTAAATTGAGTATTGCTTGCAGTAGATTCGGCATCAATGGGTCTTGTAGGGTTATTGTGGAAAATTCTTCGTCGTCTGGCCTGACTCCTGGAAACTCGCGTTCAGTAACCGTAAAGGTGAAATCAACCTCTTTTTCCTTCTGTAGAAAGCGCACTCTATACCTGTGTGCATTGGGCTGGTATTCGTTCTCTGCAAAGATGGCTAGTGGTGTCATAGTTAGCATTTCGGACTTCTCTATTGGTTCACTCAGTAGGCTTCTTAAGATTGGCGAGCTTCGTGGAAATTCAGAAGAGCCTGCATGAGGTTGGAGGTTGTTCGATCTGTTAGGGTTTCTCGAGAAAATTGATCATCGTCTGCGCTCACACAAGGAATACTTCTTGCATCAACAGTAAATGTGTATTCGACCTTATTGTCTTTGCGATCAAAGCTTACTTTGTATCGGTACATTCCTGGTTCATATTCATCTTCCGCGAAGATTGCAAGTGGTGTCATTGTTTGCACGTTTGCTTCCTCTGTCTGTTAGCTCAGCATTGTTTCTAGTATCGTCGAGCTTCATGGAAGTAAAGTATTGCTTGCATTAGTTTTGGCATCAATGGATCTTGTAGAGTGGCACCTGAAAATTCTTGGTCGTCTGGTCTTACTCCTGCAATACCTTGATCTGTTACGGTGAAGGTGTATTCAACTTCCTGACCTTCGCTTATGAACTTTACTCTATACCTGTGCAAGCTAGGGCTATATTCACCTTCGGCAACAATTGAGAGCGGTGTCATAGTTAGCATTTCATTTCCCTTACCATTTCAGTGGCTGGAATCTCGTTGAAATAGTTCCACTTCCCTATTGGGTTGCCCGCTAGTGCTTGTTCTATTCCGGTGAGCCTAGTGGCCGTCATAGTATCTCACGTGCCCAGCTGAACCGAGCACCTCAAAATACGTCGACATGTACCTCTGATGTCTTTCCGTCGTCATTCAACTCAATCAGCAAATCGCACTTGCTTTCGTCGTCCATGGCGTTGTATCCAGTATGTCTAATGTGTGGACCGATTTCGTGGAGGGCAGTAAAAGCATCCGGTGTGCCCATATGCTCCACTATTTCTAGTTGGGTCAAACCAATCAGTACCTTGCTCAACACAATGTCGCTTGCCATGCGATTCTTTTCGTATCTGTTTGCTGACTTCCACCTCTTCAAGGCCGCTATTCCAGCTTTTCTTTCTTCGGCTGTGGGCTCCCGGTTCTGACGAAATTCGTGATTCAACCCTACATGTGTCTCAGTAAGTTTATTCCGAGAACTTGGAAGGGGGCCACCGACAACAAAGGCAAAAATGGCAAAGGCAATGCCAACTAGAAAAAGTATTTTGGCTATGTTCTTGTTGATAAAGGCCATCCTCTCTCCTTGCCTGAGCGCGGCAGTTCTACTTGAAGTTGCATCCTTGGCTTTTTGTGCTACCTATCTGTTCGGATAGGAGGAAGTTCATAGGTACTTCTGTACTTTTCTTTTTGTTCGGGTAGCAGGAAGTCAAAATTGCTAAGGATTTGTCCTTTTCCTATCCCGTAAACTGCCCTACGACCGATGACATCGGAGGCCTTACAAACGGCAGCGCCGGGAATTTGGCATTGCATAACGGGTCGTTGCTCTACTGATTCGGCCGTGATTAGGGAGCCCACCTTGATATCACGACGGGCGTATACAAGGGTTCCTCTTTCTTTCATCCTATCGCTGACACGCTGCTCGAGCTTCTTCGTATCATCATTTCTTGTTCCAAGACAACAGATGCCCAAGCTAAGGGCACAAGTGATAACGAGAATTACAGCAAAGCGAGTCATAAGCCAATCTTACCCCTTCAGAGAATTTATGGCAGCTTCATATTTAGATAGGGATTTTATATGCGAGCCGATAGAATTTGCACGTCTACTTGCTTCTTGATTGTCTCAATTTTTCAATCCCTACCAAGATCGTATTTATGCAACCTCCTGGCTCAGTTTTCATTTCCTTAACAGCACCATCAACATCTTCTGCAAATACAAGTGGGCTGTAAATTCGGAGATTAGTTATTTTATCCATTCCAGGTGGCTCATTAGTTGGGACGACTTGGCCATTCTCGTAGTATCGTCAGGTAAATCCGGCGAAACGCGGATCATGCATGTCTCCTGTCTGTCCGAGATCCTTTACTCTCGATGGCAAAAGTTGATCGCTTTTGCCATCGCAACGCCACAACAGTCGCTCAGTGGACAAAATGATGAAGTTTTCAGGGTCTAATACTGAGTACATTACTAGCTCTTCAGTAATTGGGATTGACAGCTTCTCAAGAAGCTTCTCACGCCTCTCGGGGCTAATGTGTTTGAAGAGGCCTGTATTTTTCGTTGTTGTTAAATGAGTTTCGAACCAGTGTGATATATCTAGTGACACTGAGAATACTCCGAGCTAGGTCTCTCTCTGATTCTATTGTGATTGCTTGTACTAGGTTTTACCCACCGGGTGTAAGCCATATTCAAATTTCGGCGTTGGTTAAGTCAACCGTTCATTTGCGAATTTCAAACGGTCCGGCTGTCACTATGCTGAATGCTTTGGTAATACCAGCGGTGACTGCTCCTTGGGTCATGCCAAATACAATGCTTACAGTAACGAACCAGAAGGGCACCACGAGCAAGATGCGGGCAAGGAACCATTTGCTTGTAACTAATAGAAATAGAATAGGCAGAGGGAAGCCTACTAGCAAGTAATAGAGGATTGCTCTCTTTGTCATCGCTTGCTCTAGGATAGCCGTTAGCGGGCAGCAAACGAGATACCAAACAAAGGGATAGAACCAGAAAAGAAGGGCAAGCCAGCGGGGTGGTTTGTTCAAGAATTTGAAGATAGGTGCGAGCTTCTGCATAGGTCTATTGTTGCATAGGCACGTTCGATTGCTATTCGTCACTTCATTCATTCACTTCATTGATTCACAAAAAAAGAAAGAAGCGAGCACTCGCTTCTTTCTTTTCGTCAACACCAGGGGGAAGTTTTTTGTGTTTTTTTCTTTTTCTTCTTAACGACTTAGCGTCTTTCTTTCATCTCATCTGAAACATGGCCAAGAATTCCGCCAGCCACGCCGCCGATTACAGCTCCTTTGAGGGCACCGTTCTTGCCTTTGCCATCGCCGATGACACCACCAATTACGGCTCCTCCAACGACTCCAATCATAGTGTCGCTAGGTCCTTCTGAGCGTCTCTCGTAGCCGCCTTGTGGTCTGCCTGGGAAGCGTGATGGATCTGGCTGCCAGCCTCTATCTCTGTCGCGGTCGATAATTATTACTGGCGGTCTATTGTGTTCATCGTGTCTCGGCATAACTACCACTGGGGGTGGGCAATGAACATCTGGTCGAGGCATGACGACAACGGGCGGTGGGCAGTGTCTATCGGGGCGCTCAATGACAATTACTGGTGGCCGACGATGTTCAGGACGATCAATAATTACAACTGGTGGTGGTGGGAGGAAACGACAGGCTTCTTCGCGGGGCAGATAGCCGGCGTTGTAGCGCCTACCGTCTTCCGAGCGAACCACTACATCACCATCTCTTTCAATTTGCAAATCAGCTAGGGTGCAGTTGCCGCTGTTGTACGATGTTTCTTGAATTAGTCTGGCGAACTCGCGGGGGTTCATGTGTTGACAGTCTTCTCTCAGTAGGCTTGCGGCACCGGCGGCATCTCCTTCGCGCAGTTCGCGGGCGGCCATTCTTGCGTCGCGGTTGATGAAGTAGCCTTCGTCCATTTGACAGTACCTCTAAAATTGGTGGTGATTGGTGTTGAAATTGATTTAGATTTAGATTTAGATTTAGATATTGAAGTTGACATTAATATCTAAGTTGATTCTCGAAGCGCTTGTCTTTGCGGGGGGGCAGATAGTTGCGCTTCGATAGGTTTCACTTTGCGGCACAAATGTGACACGAGTGTGAAACCTATCGAAGGCTATCTACGGCTATTGCTGTCGCTCTATTGCATGCTCTATATTGCCGTGGCACTAGAGCAGTCTTTAGACCGCCGTCGCTCGATCGCTGTATATGATGGTAAAGCTCTCTTTATAGAAACGGAATGAACTTGGCTGCTGCCTGGGAGGTGATTGTGTGGGAGACGGCCACCATATCCTCGCAGATAGGCAGACCTGAAATCATTGCCTCTAGCTCTTCGGCGTAGGAGGTATTGATTGTTCCACCCATGCGATGCACTGCTTTTTGTGCTCGCAACATTTGATATTCCAGAGCATTCAAACTGTCTGCGTAGATAGTGGCAGAGATGCCGATGCCAGTGGCTGCCATTTCGCTCTCGCAAAAGGCTCTGAAGTGCGCTAAGTGATTTGCTGGTGTCTTCAGTTCTTTATATCTTTCGGCCGTGCTCAGTTCGCAGTTAAGGCGAAAACGCGCTTGTCTCTTTAAGGCTGGCATGTTGCAGGGCCGTAGGTACATAGAAAACGATAGATCGCAGTCGCTGTCTAGTAGCTTATCTAGCAAGCCGAAATTGACTTCGAGAGGTAAGCTGGTCAGGTGAATGGTAGAAACATATTTTCCGTCTATTAGTATATAGCGCGGTTTGTGCTCAAATCCGGCGACACAGAGTGAGAGCAGGTCACTACCGCTGTTTATAGAATTGGTTGCGTGTAGGTCTGGTTCTAAGTGAGAGGGGCTAAGCTGAGCGTAGAGCATTCTGCGCACATCAATAGTTGTGGTCGCTTCCACACCAAGACCATACTTGCCAATGCGGTTGGCCAGTTTGCTAAAACGCGAGTTCTCCTTACTGATCAAATAAAAGTCACGCTGTTCTGGGTTAGATTGAGCCCAGGTTGGCGGTGAATAGATTTGCAGACTGCCGACTTGGTCATTGGCAAAGTCGACAATTAAATCGGCTATTTTGAGGCGTTGTATATCATCTAGGTTGGCCAAATCTTGATTGCTGATTTTCAGGCACGAGCAATTTGAGTCGCTTCCTACGAGAGTTGATGAAAGTTCGCTTTCAGGAAGAAAGAGCGGCAGCGGTTCTCTTACATATTTGAGCCGCTTCAGCCACCATTTGATTGGCTTCAGTTCTAGTGCTTTGACATGGCCTGCAATCAGTGAAAATGCACAGATAAATGTGAAAACATTGGCCGGAATATTGCCTATGTAGGCGTGGGGGTCGATGAATGACGAGAGTTTGAGAGCTACTAAGCTTGCGGCAATGAGGCAGAGAAGAGGAATCGGCTTGAAGTCGAATATTCGAATGGGGCGGTCCAAAATAACCACGGGGTATCTATCCATGAACACCTCATGTGCATTTAGTTAGCGTTTCTCGCTTGACAATTTAGTCGACAGTAACATCGAAGCCCGTCAGCTTATATGGGGAAAAGGATAGATTTACTTGTGATTGTTTTTCTCTTACGTGTTTACGTTTTTCTACCTTCGCTTATTCCGAATATCTTGCTATAGAAATCGGCGACAGTCAGAAATGCCTGGTCCATACTGATCTTTAAGTTTCTTTGTTCCGCAATGCTGGTAAATTCTTTCTTCCATGACAGTGGCGGTTCTGGAAGATCAGTAGGAACTATTTGGTGATCGGAGCTTGCTGCAAACACCTGAGCGAGAGACAGTAGCACTTTGTCGCTCGCGAGTCCGTTTTCGATTAATAGCACCATGTCAACTAGATCCGCTACGCGACTGTTTTCCGTAAGTCGTGGGCGCGTATACGCATGTATCTTGTTAGCAAATAGCTCTTCCTTTTGAAGTACGAAAACTGAAAACTCTTCGCCTTGTGAAAATGGCAGCGTGTTCTTGGGGTGAATAACTTCTGGCTTCAATATCTCTAGGCACAGAGCCACATCAACATGGAATTTGTAGTACTCCTTGTTGCTTACATTGGCCGTGATCAGGCATCGGACACCGCCTTCCTTTGGTCCGTGCAATCGTCCCAATATTCGTTCGACATCAAAAGAAAAACACGATTTGACGGCGCAAATCTTCGATGGACATTTCGTTTGCAATTGCTACTGCTTTTATCTTGCCGTCCAAGGCTTGCCGAAAATCCCTGGCACTGCTGTATTTTAGAGGATCTATCACTTAACGGACTCCTGCCAAAACGATTCGAAAAGTTGCCTTTCTTTTACGGTCAGTTTTGCTTTGGGAATCTCAACTGGCAGAATGAGCTGCTGGTCAAGGGACTCAAGTATGGCCTCTTTTAAATATTTTCGTGGAACTTGCTCTGCGACAAGTAGATCAACAATTGTTCTTAGCGGTTTAGTAAGAGGCACACCATATTTAGTAATCACGTCGTTTGTACTTAGCTGCCTTTGGTGCAGACAAATTATTGGTGGCACAACCATTCTTTGAAATCCAGGTGGCACCGTTAGATGTAGTTGGTTTGAATTCCAAGACGACAATGCGTAAATGGACAGTGCTGTCTCGTGCGAGTACACGCCCTGCGGTTCGCCTTTTCTATTAAAGGACCATAGATACCAGACCATCAATTCAGGTTTAGTTGCCGGCGGAAATGAGTCGAGCCGGAAAATACCCCTTGCTTCCTTGATCCAATCACCATTTTTTACGTGATACGTTTGCAGTCGGTTGGAATAACCCGCCGCCAAGGCTTGTTTCGCAGTAAAATAGCCCTCTTGGCTTTCGGCGATTGGGTAGAGACTTTTAAAGTAGGCGGGTTGGATTGGCATATAATTATTACATTGATTGTAAGGATTATACCATTGCTATTTATCCATAGCGTCTAGCTGTTTTTGCTTCAGTCGGTCTGCGGCGGCCAGCTTGCTCTGCCCTAAGGCCATTAGTGTTTTTGCCCGTAGGTTGTAAATCTCAGGCAAGTTCGGTGCTTGAGATATTAATTGGTTGTAGTCAGCTAACGATTCTTTGAATTTACCAACTTCGCGGTAAGCATTGGCTCTCATCGTTAAAATGGTGATTCTGGTTTTTGGGGTGAACCATTTCGGATTGTTCAGGCCCGTGCTTGTAAGGGTAATTAGTTTCTCTGGCTTATTCCAGCAGACGTAAGCTCTCGCTAGTTCTGGGTAAGTGAAGTTGCGCATGACCGGAACATTGATGATTAGTAAAAGCAATTGCTCTGCTCTGCTGTAGCGTTTTAGTTTACTGTTCATGCGTGCGGTTAACAGAACAGCTTGGGGAATATGCGTGCCGTAGTCTTTGAGATAGCGATCTCCCAATTTAATGCCGCTTTCGATCTCATCTAGGCGATCTGCCAAGTCAATAGCATTAACTAGAGCGTCTTCGCCGATGGGTAGATTGACTAACTGGCGAAAGTCGTCAGGTACTTTTTCTTCTTGCAAAAGTATTTCGCAAAGCTGAATTCTAATCAGCAGCAGACGGGCTATGTCCTTTTCGCTTTTGATGGCTTTGTCCGCTAGAGCCAGTGCTTCTGTCGGATTTCCTTGTGCCGCCACTGCCGCGATTCTTTTTTCTTCGCTACTGGCATCGTTGGGTATATAGAGGCTGATTTTTCCCCAGTTTTTGAAAGCTGGGGTCGCCGAGCAATCAAGCCAGGTGTTCGCCATCAAGACTGAAAGCGTCAGTGCGGCAGTATGGCTGGCTAATTTTGTGCTTGCTCGTCGCTCTGTCTTTTTGTTCACTGAACGCGCTGTCTTCATGCTTTTCACTATCTTCATTATTTTCGCTGTAGTCAATATGCCACAAACTTTGCTCGAAGCGCTTAATTGCTAGATTTTAGCTTCTTAATTTGCCTTCTTAATTTGCCTACCGATTTCATATTTTTCGGAACTTTCACCAAGCCCTCCCGTCCCTGTGTCCACGAAAGTTAAGGAGAGTTTGTTATGGCTACTGATTTCACCACTACTGCTGTGGATCAATTAAATAGTTTGCTTCAGGGTGAACTAAGTGCATTAGAAACATACAGACAGGTGCTTGAAAAAATTGAGGATGCTAGAGCGAAGCAAGTTCTAAAAGACTGTCATATGTGTCACTCTAAAAGAGTAGATACGATTGTGGAAAAAATTGTTTCGCTTGGCGGCAGGCCCGCTGAAAATTCTGGTGTGTGGGGCGCGTTTGCGAAAATGATGGAAGGTGGTGCCAAGGTATTTGGCGATAAAGCCGCTGTTTCGATGCTCGAAGAAGGCGAAGATAAGGGTCTTGCTGACTATAGGAAGTTGGTAGCTGATCCCGATATGGTTGTAAGAGAGCTCGCCGCCGATCTCATCAGCGATCAAGAAGCAACCCATGAAAAAATGCGTAATCTCAAGCTTCTAGTAGCTTAGATATTTCGAGCTATTTGTAGTTCTGTGCTTTTGTAGTTCTGTACTTTTGAACTTTTGAACTTCTTGTAATTTTAACCGCCGATTGCTCAAACAGTCAGGCTCTGTTCATTCAGAGTCTGACTGTTTGTTTATATCTGTTTGACTCTTTTTTGCGCCGCGACAGACGAGACAATAAATAACAGGCAAAACTAGCAGAGTTAACAAGGTCGAGCTGACAAGCCCACCAATTACAACTGTTGCTAGTGGCCTTTGCACTTCGGCTCCAGACCCGTTTGAGAGTGACATGGGCAGAAATCCGAGGGCTGCTACCAATGCGGTCATTATCACTGGCCTGAAGCGGGCCTTGACTCCTTCTTGCACTGCTTCTTCGACTGGGCGCCCTTTGTCTACTAAGCGGTTTATGTATGAAATCAGAACTACACCATTGAGCACTGCTACACCAAACAAGGCGATGAAGCCAATGGCTGCTGGAACGCTCAAGTACAGATGCCGCAAGTAGAGGGCGATAACGCCACCAATCAAAGCGAAAGGTACGTTGAGCAATACCACTAGCGCGTGTTTGACCGTGCCGAATGTCATGGTCAGTAGAATGAAGATGATGGCAATTGATAGTGGTACTAAAATTGCAAATTTATGCATGGCTCTCTCTTGGTTCTCGAATTGACCAGCCCAGGTAAGATGCGACCCTTGCTCAAGTTTGACTGATTTGATTTTTTGTTGACACTCTTTGACGAAGCTGCCGATATCTCGTCCGCGCACATTGCACTGCACGACAATGCGACGAGCGCCCTGCTCGCGGTTTACTGTTTCTAAGCCAGATTCAAGTTTTACTATGGCAACCTGCGAGAGGGGTATGTGTTTTCCTGAACCAGTTTCTACCAGCAAATCGGCTACGCTATCGGGCTCCATGTTTATGCCTTGAGGTAGGCGCACTCTTAGGTCAAAGCGTTTGCGGCCGTCGAGAATTTGCGACACTGATGTGCCAATAATGGCTGTTTCTGCCAATGTCTTAATGTCGTCCATGTCAACGCCATAGCGGGCCATGCGCACGCGGTCAGGAATAATGAGAAGTTGTTCTGCGCCTTGTAGCTTTTCTACTTGTAAATCGGCGGCACCGGGGATAGTGGCGATGATTTTTTCAATCTCTTTGGCTTTACTTTGTAGATAGTCCATATCTTCGCCAAATATTTTTACAGCTATATCTGCTCTAACACCAGATACTAACTCATCGACGCGCATGGCGATGGGCTGGGTGAAGTTGAATTGGGCTCCGGCTATGTTCTTGGTGAGCAGCTCGCGCATACGTTGTGTCAATGAGTCTTTGGTCACGCCCTGGGGCCAGTGCGATCGCGCCTTCAGCATAACAAAGCAGTCTGTACCATAGACACCCATGGGGTCTGTGGCAAGATCTGGTCTGCCGGTTCTTGAAACTACTGTTTTTACCTCAGGCATTGTGCGAATTAGAGTTTCTACTTCAGTAGAAATTTTCAATGCTGACGGCAGCGATATACTAGGAATATTTTTGATTTCGACGAGAATATCGCCCTCGTCAAGTCTTGGTACGAATTCGGTGCCCAAAAATGGCAGTAGTAAGAGTGAGGCAACAAAGATAGCGATAGCCGCACCTAGGGTGGCCAACTTGTTCTTCATGGCCAGCTTGAAGGCTAGGGCGTAGGGTTTGTAGAGAAATTTGATTAGGGGGTTGTCTTTTTCTTTTGGTGCTTTCTTGATAATCAATACTGCTAGCACAGGTACTAGAAGAAGAGAGACAAAAAGCGATCCTAAGAGTGCTGACGATACTGTTACCACCATGGGCGAGAAGAGCTTGTATTCCATGCCCTCTAGGCCAAGAATCGGCATATAGACAACTGTGATGATAGCAATGCCAAAGAGAATAGGCCTGAATACTTCTTTGGCTGAAGCTTCGATAATCGTTTGGGTACTGAGCTTTTCTGCTTCGGGGTTGAGTCGGGCTTCTTCTTGGGCTTCGCTTAAATTGCGCAAGGCATTTTCGACCATGACAATTGAGCCATCAACAATCATGCCAAAATCAACGGCTCCCAGGCTCATAATATTGGCTGTTACGCCAAGCATTCTCATGCCAATAAATGAGAACATCATCGAAAGCGGAATAGCCGAGGCACAGATTAGTGCTGCTGGTAGGCTATCTACAGTCAGTAGAAGAACAATGAGAACAAGTGCACCGCCTTTGATCAAATTGTCTTTTACTGTTTCAATGGTTTCTCCAACCAAGCCAGACTGATCGTAAAATGGTTCGATCACCATGCCTTCTGGCAATGACCGCGAAATTTCTATCAGTTTCTCTTTTACTCTTTCAATCACAGCCTGGCTATTTTCGCCCTTGAGCATCATTACTAGGCCTAGCACCACCTCGCCCTGGCCATTACGCGTGGCCGCACCTTGGCGCAAAGCACTGCCGTGGTAGACCTTGCCAATGTTCTTGATTGTTATTGGTACGCCATTGACTGTGCGCACAATGATGTTTTCGATGTCTGTCAGCGAATTGGCTCGACCCAATCCGCGCACAATAAATTGCTCTGATTCATGATTGATGATACCAGCGCCAAAATTGTCGTTGTTCTTTTCAATGGCCGAGAATACGTCTTTCATTGAAAGGCCATATTGTTGCAGTGTGGTTGGCAATACCTCTACTTCATACTCGTCAGTCAAGCCGCCCCAGGTGTTAACTTCTGCCACTCCAGGCACGGTGCGAAGTTGGTACTTAATATCCCAGTCTTGAATAGTTTTTAGTTCAGTGGCCGAGTAGCCCCGACCCCTTAGGACATATTGATAGATTTCGCCCATGGCTGTTGAAATTGGGCCAAGCTGCGGGTTGATATTGGCCGGTAGGCGAGAGCGTGCACTTTGTAGGCGTTCTAGAACGAGCTGTCTGGCAAAGTAGGTGTCTACTTTGTCTTTGAAAATAACTGAAACTACTGAGAGGCCATACTTCGAAATTGAACGGGTTTCGTCTACGTTCGGCAGACCATTCATTACTGATTCAAGCGGAATAGTCACCAGTTGCTCGACTTCTACTGGCCCTAGCCCCGGCGATTCTGTGATGATTTGCACTTGATTGTTGGCGAGGTCAGGAAAGGCGTCAATCGGTAAATTGAGAAGCGAAAAAATACCGGCAACACTTACTGCCAGAAATAGCGTAAGCACCAGCAGCTTTTGACGAATCATGCCGGCTAGGAAATTTTCCATTCTTTCCTATTTTCCATTTTTTCCTAACCCCTTAGTCTTCTTGGGCGCCATTGAGGCGTTTTAAAAATTCTGCTTTGAGAGTCAAACTACCGCTGTTTACTACTAGAGCGCCGCCTTTTAGTCCAGATTTGATGAGATAGCCATCAAGCAATCTTTCGCCTAGTTCGATTGGTCGTTTAGCATATTTGCCAGCGCCCATATCTTCGAAAACAAAAATGTCTTTACCGTAGCGCTGCACAGAGTTGTCTGCTACATATGGCAAATATTCTTTGCGCTGTGTATGTATGATGGCTGTGCCAAACATTCCGGGCTTGAGGGCCATTTGCCTGTTCGGGAGAACTGCCCGAGCAAGAAATGTTCGGCTGGCATCACCGGCCAATGGCTGAATGTAGCTAATCTTGCCGTCAAATTTACGGCCACCGAGGCTATCGCTGATAAAGGTGACGTTTTGGCCAATTTTTACTTGAGCCAGATCTTTGTCATAGATAGTAATGTCTAGCCATATATCAGAGAGGTCGGCCACTACATATAGTGGCTCGGCGGTATTGACCACATCGCCTAGCGTAATTGTTTTCTTAATTACTACCCCAGCCCGTGGCGCTGTTAGCGGGCTCTCGCTCTCAATCTTGTGATTTTCGTAATTGCCCAGATGCTTTCCGTAGGTAGAAAGCATGGCATCGGTTTCAGAGTTTAAATGAACGTCGTGTTCTTTGAGACCACGCAGTTCTATTGTTAGCTGATCTACTTGGTTTTTTGCCGCAAGAACATCTTTAAGTGGGGCGATTCCTTCTTCTGATAGCTTATTGAGACGATCGAGATTTTTATTGGCAAGCTCTAGGCGCGATCTCAGTTGGTCGGCTTGAATTTCATTTGAGTGCTTCTGATGGATGTAATCGCCAATCAGTTTCGTCACTTCTTTATTTTGCACTATGGCTAAAGTTTGACCCTGGTGAATGAAGTCTCCGAGGTTTACTTTGTCTACAGTTATACGCCCAGCCACCATCGAATTGATATGAAAGACATTGTTTTCATCAGCCTTTAATTCGCCAGTGGTTTTGATGTCACTCTCATAGCTCATTTCTTTAATTGGCTGACTTTTAATTCCAGCATTATTGATGGCTTCTGGGCTGACTGTAATTATGTCTTCAGGCCGAGCCGTGCCCCCGGCAGAACCAGCGCTAGTGGCGTTAACTACAGGTCCAGCTGCAGATACAGGGGTCTTGCTGCCTGTTGTGCTATTAGCGCTAGATTCTGTTGGCGTTTGATTGCAGGCGCTAAGAATAAATGGTGTAAGCCAAATCAAAACAGCGGTGGAGCTTATCCGTGAAGCCTTCGCACTTGCTGATTTATTTTGACCAACCATAATTGAATTAAACGCTTGCCTTGAGAATCGCTTGTGCACAAGTTCTCATGTGCTCTGCCTCTGCTTCTCGATAGGTGGCAGCCAGAAGATTGGCGTAGCCATCTAGTGAGTGAGCAACATCAGGATGATTTGGTCCTAAACATTTAGTGCGAATATCAATGGCGCGTTTGTAGTTCTTTTCTGCTAGTTCATAACGGCCATCGGCTCGCATGATTTCAGCGAGGTAGTGCAAGCAGGCGGCAACGTCAGGATGGTCAAGACCAAGATTCATTTCGCGTAGTTCTGTTAGCTGCTTCAATAGCTGCTCTGCTTCTTTGTATTTAGTCAGTTGCAGGTAGCAAATGATCAAGCTATCGATGCAAGCTTGGGTGTCGGGATGGGTCATGCCAAGTTTGCGCTCGCGCAGATCCATCAGCCTCTTCCAGTATGGCTCAGCTTTTTGATAGCGATTGTGATTGTGATAGAGGCAAGCAAGATCCCATAATCTAGCCTCGGCCTCAGGGCTTTCTGCTCCGCGAGCGGTCTCGCTGATAGTCAATGCTTCTTTATAGAGGGTTTCGGCCAGCAAATACTTGTTGTCTGATTGATGTACAAAGGCAATACTGGCTAATATTTCGGCTACTTCAGGGCTTTGTCTGCCGAGTGCTCTCTCGCGAATACTGAGGGCGCGCTTGTAGAGCCTCTCTGCTTCTGGAAAGCGACCTTCGTAAATGTATGAACCGGCCAAATTAGTTATGCAGGCAACCACTTCTGGATGATTTGGCCCGAGAGTAATTTCTTTCAGGCTCAAGAGTTTTTCGAGATGGGCGCTTGAATTTTTATGGTGGCCGTTAGCCTGAGATACAGCTGCCAAATTAACCAAAACTGGAACGAGGTCAACATGGTCGTCGCCAATGGTGTTGGAGAGAATTATCAGTGCTTCGGTTAAAAGGGGTTCTGCCTCTTCGTAGCGCTCGAGTGTCAAATAAACATTGCCCAAGTTGTGAAGAATGTCGCCAACTTCTGGATGGGCGCGACCGAGAGCTGTTTCTTTGACGCTCAGGGCCCGTTTAAATAACTCTTCTGCCTGGCGGTTCTTGTCTTGGGCGGCATAGATTAGAGCTAAATTGTTGATAGAGGTTGCTACTTCAGGGTTGTCTGATCCCAGAACTTGTTCGTAAATCTCTGTCAGGCGCTTGCAGGGCTCTTCTGCCTTTTCGTGATTACCTTCAAAGAAGTAGAGGGCAGACAAGTTGTTCAAGGCCGCTACGACAAGGTCGTCATGAGGCTTAAGCAGTCTGTCTCGAATTTCAAGGGTGCGCTGGAAGCAAGGCTCCGCTTCTCGATAGCCTTGCGCCTCAAAATACAATTCACCTAGTCGTTCCGAGCAAACGGCTACGTCCAGCTCGTTCTTGCTTTCTTCAGCTGCTGCTAGTGCGGCCTTAAAAAAGCTCTCGGCCGCTTCAAGGTTGTCGGCCTCAAAGGCCTGGTTGCCTTGTTCGAAAAACTTTTCCCAATCTTTGCTCATCGGTGAATGTATGTTTCCTGCTTAGTCTTTCCGGAACATTTCTAAGGGAAATGTCAAGAAAATCTCTAGTACGATCACATCTTAATTCTACCCAGCTTTCAATCTGTTCTAATGATGCAATTAGCCAGTAAAAACTCTAGGTCCAATTATCTCTAAGCATTGCCTATATTGGGCAATTGTGGGTGACACGTGAAGAAAGAAATATTTATTGCTAAATCACGCTTTCATGCGACTGCTGATGAAATTTTTGATTGGCATGAGAAGCCGGGTGCCTTTGAGCGCCTTTCCCCTCCCTGGGTCGACGTCAAATGTGTTGAGCGCACTGGCGGTATAAAAGATGGCTCTCGGGTGGTTTTGCTGTTAGAGAAAGGCCCCGTGCGGATGCCATGGGTGCTTGGGCACAAAGATTATGTCAAGGGTAAGCGCTTTGTTGACTACCAGATAGCAGGCCCTTTCGACTATTGGCAACAGAATCACGATTTTGAAGAAGATGGCCCGGCCCACTCGTATCTCACTGACCGAGTTGAGTTTTCTGTACCCATGGGGCTAGCGGGCAAGATTGCCGGGGCCGGTTTCATTCGCTCAGAGCTTAGTCGCCTGTTCCGCTATCGTCATGCCTTGCTCGCTCGCGATATGGCTTTGCTTAAGCGTTACGGCCAAAAGCCTTTGAAAGTTTTGGTCAGCGGGGCCACTGGCCTCGTGGGCGAGCGTCTTGTGGCTCTGCTACTCACCCAGGGCCATTCGGTAGTGCGACTGAGCAGACGCACTGGTACGGCGGCAATTGGTGCTGCTAAGGCTTCTGTTGGGTCTAGTGAGCAGTCCGGCGAGGGTGCTCTGACTGAGATTTTCTGGGAGCCAATGGCCGGTACAATCGAGTCCGAGCTGCCTGCTGATTTAGATGCAGTTGTGCATTTGTCTGGACGAAATGTTTCAGCCGCTCGCTGGAACGTAGAAGAAAAGCAATTGATTCATCAGAGTCGAGTGAAGAGCACGCAGTATTTGTGTCAGCTGCTGGCAGCTATGGATAAGAAGCCCGAGGTTTTGGTTTGCGCCTCTGCCATTGGTTTCTACGGAGAGCGTGGTTCGGAGCCGTTGACAGAAGATGCTAACGAGGGTGCTGGCTTCTTGGCTGAGGTCTGTATCGACTGGGAGCAGGCTGCAGTAAAAGCAAAGGAATTTGGCCTCAGGGTTGTCTTAGCCCGCATTGGTGCTGTACTTAGCCCAAAGGCGGGAGCGTTGGCGAAACTATTGCCAATATTTTCGGCTGGCGGCGGTGGCAAAATCGGTGACGGTAAGCAGTACTTTAGTTGGGTTTCGATTGATGATGCCTGTGGCGCCATTTATCATGCCATTGTCAGTAAGCAAGTTGAAGGGCCACTGAATGTAGTGGCACCAAATTGTGCTACCAATGCTGAGTTTACTCGGGCTATGGGGCGAGCCTTGTTTAGACCGACACTCTTTCCTGTTCCACCGGGGGTGCTTCGCCTTGCTTTTGGCGAAATGGCAGATGCTCTGCTAATGGCTAGCGTGCGTGTCTTGCCGCAGAAGTTGAAGCAAACCGGCTACGAATTTCAAGATCCAGATTTGCTTGATGCTATAAAATATTTGACAGGGCGCGGAGCTGGGCACAAGTAAATTGCCGCCAGCTATTTAGAGGTACAGTCAATGATAACCATACTTGGTGGGCTAGCCGTCTTGATGATAGTTGTTCTGCTCGTAGCCAGTGAGAAGAAGAACTAGCGCAAAGTACGAACTGGAGCAAAAACTTCTGAGGTCACAGACAGGTCACTGAACAGTCACCACTTGGTCTCATTGTCTCGATTATTGTGTTTGCATGACCGCGACACGATATATAGAGGAGAGGCAACCATGGTACACGCCCAATTTGAAAGTGCCCAATTGAGACCGTCTGAGTCAGGCAATTCAAGCCATACCGAGTCTGCTTCGGCAAAGATGTTGTTGGAAGCACAATCTTACCAAGTTCCAGATAGAACAGTTTCGCACGCTAGAGGTACTCCAACTGATCAAGATCGGGCTACTACATTTGAACGGTATTTGTCAGATTTGTGTAATCCTCACAAATAGAAGCCCTGAGATAGATTAATTTTTGCTAGCACCGTATATAGTGCGATATCTAGGCTCGCGCTGATAACTATAAAGGAGAGATTGTTATGGTATTTGCATCAACAGAGTCTACGGCTGAAGCCGGTCATCTTAGATCTGCTATTACCAGTGATTCAGATTTGGCATCGTCAAGAATGTTCGATGAAGTACGAAATTACCAAGCTGCTGATCAGGTCAATTCACACACTAAATGCGTCGGGCAGTCTGCTGGAGTAGAGGGTGGCAAGTGCCTTTCCCTTTCCCAGAAAGAGATTTCAAAAATGATGTCAGACTTCAGCATTGATGAATCTTCACCAGCGAAGCCGAGGGCCATAGATCCTGGGCACAGCCCCGGGGCTGCTTCTGGCAAGCCCGAGAAGTGTTCAGATAAGAAGCCGGATAAACCAGGCTCAAAGCCTCGGCAGCCAGAGCTTGGAGTCTGTGCACCAGGAAGCCCTTATAAGATTGATTGTTTTGACGATAAAGATCCGCGGCGCAAATTGAAATAAGGGCGTTAAACAAAATGGCGCCAGAGTGTTCCAAGCCTAATGGCGCTGTTTTTAACGACTTGAACGTAGTCTATAACCGACTCTTGGAATGTTTTCAATCAATGATTGATCATCTTCAGTGCCGTCGTCAATTTTCTTGCGGATGCGCTTGATGGCTGTGCGAAGCCCTTCTGGGCTGGCGTCCGAATCTGATTCCCAGACTCTGGCAATCAGGGCTTCAGCGCTAAAGACTTGGTCTTTGTGTCGTAGCAGAAACTCTAAAAGGGCAAAGTCGCGGGGCAGCAAGTGCACTTCTTCACCGCCTCGCAGTATGCGATGCTTGGAAGAATCAAGTTCTATGTCACCAGCCTTTAGAACTGCTGAATTCATCAGAGTCGGTCGACGCAATAGGGCCTTGACGCGTGCGCCTAGCTCTTTGATGTTGAAGGGTTTTGTTAGGTAATCATCTGCCCCTATATCTAGACCGGTTTCCTTGTCTGTGATTGTTGACTTGCCGGTGAGCATGATCACCGGCGTTGAGCCGCCGTTCTCACGAAATTCGCGCAGAATCTCAATACCAGTACAACCAGGTAAGTCCCAATCGAGCACGACAACATCAAAGCTAGATATTTTCAAGATTTCTCTGGCTATATCGCCATCGTAGGCGACCTCAACAGTGTAGCGCTCGCTCTTGAGCCAGCCTGCGATCATGTCTGAGAGGTCCTGGTCATCTTCAACTAGTAGGATTTTAGACATTCTCTCTGTATCCGTTCGATAGCTATCTTCTGAGCACTTATAAATATACCAAACCGGGTGTGCTCTCCGGTTGGCAAGTTTCATGGTTGAGGTCAGACTTGGAAGCCAAGCGGTTCTGCGTTTGAAGCAATGTGCCTTCGTTCCCAGCCTGAAGAATGCTGGATAAAGTTCAATATTTGCTCTATAACTTACTTTCAACAGTTGTATAAATCTAGCTGCATCCAGTCTGACTTGCATAAGCTCTTGGAGATATTCGGCCGATGTTCAGACCAGTCAGTCTAAGATTCAAAATTTTAGTCCTTATCTTTGTTCCTTTGATTCTGCAACTTGCCCTTTTAGCTACAGTTGCGAATTTACAGAATCAGGCTGAAGCGGAAGCTCGAAGGGCTGAGAGTGCTCGTCAGATTGGTGATGAAGTAATTGCTATAACTCGTGACATGGTGGCACTTAAGACCAATTTGGAGGTTGAACCCTTGGCCTCGTCCACGTCCTCAGCGTCCAATCAGTACCAATTGCTAAATGCCGACATCGACCGGCACTTCTCTAAGCTGAGAGAACTGACTCGCGACAAACCGGCTCTGGCTCAAGCAATGGAGAAGTCCTGCGAGGCCATGCTTCAATCGCGCAAATTGGTTGAAGACACAAAAATCGCCTATAGAGCCGGAAAGCTCAGGGGGCGGTTAGAGCGATTCCAGTTTGTTTCTCGTTTGCGCAGCCTTACCCTGGAACTATCGAACCAGTTGCTTGGTATCGGTGATGCGGGTAAGGCGGCCGCCGATGCTAGCCCTGAGATTCAGCGAAAATTTCGGGAAGAGGTTCAGTTTGTGTTGATTGGCGGTGGCGTTGCAAACATATTTCTCACACTGCTTCTTGGAGTTATTCTCACTCGTAGTATCGTCAATAGGCTTAAGATTATGAACGATAATAGTTATCGTTTGGCAAGCGATAAGCCACTCAATCAGCTGGTTTCTGGTAATGATGAAATTGCTCAGCTTGATAAAGTTTTTCACGATATGGCTGCTGCTCTAAAAGAAGCAGCTCGCAAAGAGAGAGCCATTCTAGATAATGCCAACGATTGTATTTGTTCATTCGATTCAAGTTTGAAATTCGTCAACGTTAATCCTGCTTGCGAAGAATTCTTTGCTCTTAGTCAAGACGAGATTATTGCTACTCATTTGTTTGACTTTCTCGGCACAGAAGATACTGAAAAAGCCTGTGCCTTCCTCTCTAAAGTCAGTCAGGGCACTAATCCTGGCGCTGTGACTCTTTCAATTAGGAGAGCCGATGGTGAAGTAAGAGAAGTGTTGTGGTCCTCACAGTGGGCGCCGGAAGAAGGTAAAACGGGCCAGTTGTTTAGCATCTTCCATGATGTCACTGAACACCTTGCAGCTGAACGTCTTAAGCAAGAAGTGGTAGCTATGGTGACCCATGACCTGCGCTCGCCACTAATGACGGTGCAAAATTATTTACAGTTTCTTGGTGATGGCTCCTACGGTGATCCCGGTGAACAGGCCAAGCAATATCTGCCTGGGGCTCAGCGCAGTAGCGAGAGAATGATGCGCTTAATTGGCGACCTTCTAGATATTGAAAAAATCAATTCTGGCATGATGGAGTTGGATCGTAAAAGGGTTTCGGTGCAGAAAGTGTTTCAAGAAACTATCGAGCAGTCTTCTAATTTGGCCCATGACTTCAAAGTATCTCTTGTTGCCGAGCCCGTCAATCTGTTTGTTGATGCCGATGAAGAGAAGCTACTGAGAATTCTAGCTAACCTTGTTTCGAACGCTATAAAATTTTCCCCCAAAGAAGGTATCGTTACTGTTTCGGCAAAGAGCAATGGCAAGGTCGTCACGTTCACTGTTGCCGATACAGGCGTCGGTATCGCAGAGGAAATGTTGGATAGCGTATTTGATCGCTTTCAGCAGGCCAGCAATCAAACATCGCGGACGAGAGGTGGTTCTGGGCTTGGCTTGACGATTTGTAAGGCCCTTGTATTGCTGCATGGTGGCAAAATCTGGGTTGAGTCAAAAGAAGGTGTTGGCTCGCGCTTCAATTTTGAATTGCCTTTAGCTAATTGAGAATATGACAATGAAAGCATTTTTTATTACAACCGCAGCTAAATTTTAAAAGGCGTTCTAGATCTTTAAAGCCGGTCGATCTTTGTATTGCCGCATTATCTTTGCTCGCATAATAAAGCTTTCTGGCAGAAAAAAATGGTTTCCATGGAAACCATTTTTTTTGTCTATTATTGGGGTATTGCGCTGGCTGCCATTTTTCCTTTTTCTAGCCAAGCAGCCCGGCACCGAGCAGCATTGCTAGCAGTACCACTATGCCTAGGGCCAATCCCAGCCAATGTTTCCATGTCATTGGTGGTGCGAACGGAATGCCAGGACGAAGGGTTTTATTTAGCAAATTAACTTGGCGCTGCACGATGATCAAGGGAATGAGGCCAATGGGAAAAGCTACTAGCGGAACCCATTCAGGGATAGAGGGCAAACGATCGGCAAACTTGATTACTGCTTCAGCAGCAAAGAAGATTACGGCCAAAAGATATTTGTTGAAGGTGATGGGCGATTTAGCTTCAGTTGAGACCACCTCATACTCTTTCATCATGTCGAAGAATGAGATTGGCAGAAATAATGAGAAAACCACAGCCGCTGCTGTTTTAGCTTTGCCAGCTCCTTTCAAGGCACGGAAGTGTTTGAAGGCCCAAACGAATTCAAACAGGCCGAGAGTAAGAACATTGAAGAGAATGAATTTCTTCAGCGTAATGGGATAACCAATTAAGTCTCGTGGTGACTCATTCGAATTTGCAATTGCAATAGCTTCGTCTTCAGCTTCGTTCAATAGTTCTCCTAAGTTTGTGGTTCGAAGCTCGGCTCTAGTGCTTAACGAACATCATTATTCCAGCACCAGCTAGAACAATGACCATGACGATAATGGCAATCATCACTGGGCTAAGGCCATTGCGCTCTCTGGCATCGCCAACTGGAGCTAATTCGCTTCCTTCTGGTTTCAATTTCTTGGCGCTTTTGGCTTCTGCTTTTTCTTCGCCGCTGGGCAGCTCATTGCCTTCATATGAGCGCATGCGAGTCATGGCGCTTCCTGTTAATGCTAGCTCTTCTGCTGTGGCAGGAAGGGCTGGCAAGGCGTTGATCAGCAGATTTATTCTGATCTTCAAACCTTCTTCAAGGTGAGCTGCTTCTTGGGGAAACTCACTGCAGTCCATTAAAGAATAAGTGCCATGGTCAATTGTGAGCAATGTTGCTAAGGCATCGAAGCCGGTTAGTTTGTCTTCGAGCAAGCGGGCACCATGGACATAGGTGCTTTTGACAATCAAAAATTCGCCGTCTATTTCGCCGAATTCAGACGCCATGCGAGCAATGGCATAGTCAGCTTTTTTGCCCTTCTGAATGGCTAATAGAATTTCTTTAGTGGAGCGATTCTCCCAGATTTTTCCTGACTCGATGGTCGGCAATTCATTCATTCAGGTTGCTCCAACAGCTACTTAGAATTATGTTTTTAGTTCGATGGTGACGGGGCAGTGATCAGAGCCATGTACATCATTGAGGATACCAGCATTGACAACGTTGTCGGTGAGGTTTTTAGAGGTAAGGAAGTAGTCAATACGCCAACCGACATTTCTTTCGCGAGCCGCTGTTCGCATATGCCACCAGCTGTAATTGTGAGGCTCTTGGTTGTACATACGAAAAGTGTCGGCATATCCGGCTTTGATGAATTTATCCATCCAGGCCCTTTCGACTGGAAGAAAGCCTGAGATTTTTTCATTTTCTTTTGGTCTGGCAAGGTCAATGGGTTGATGGGCTGTGTTGAAATCGCCGCATACCGTGAGCTTTTTCCCTTCTTTTACTATTTTGTTGGCCCATTTATAAAAGGCATCGTAGAAGTCTAATTTGTATTGCAGTCGCTCGGGGTTTTGGGCGCCGTTGGGAAAATATATATTGGCCATGACAAAGTCACCAAAGTCAGCCACTAGTGTGCGACCTTCGCAATCAAAGCGTTGTACACCAAAGCCTTCTTTGATCGAGACTGGTTCTACTCTTGTGTAAATGCCAACACCGCTGTAGCCGCGCTTCTCTGCATGGGAGAAATAGCTCTTGTAGCCTTTTCTTTCTAGTATTTCGGGAGTCAATTGGTCGGCTGATATCTTGGTCTCTTGCAAGCCGAGGATGTCAGGCTGTTCGCTATCCATCCAATCGTAGAAGCCTTTTTTAGCTACGGCCCTGATGCCATTGATGTTCCACGAAACTAGTTTGAGTGTAGACATTTTCACCAACTTGAAAAGTTTAGGTTCTGCTGTATTATCTTAGATTCTGCTCTATATCTTTGATTTCCTCTATATCTTAGAACAAGGCGCACCTGCTCTTTGAGCAAGTGCGCCTTATTTATTTTTCGGCTTCTAAAAGACTAGGTTGTTGTCCTTATTTCTTAGAGCCGACCGGTGTCTTTGCTGCGTTAACAGCTTCCAATACTCCAGCATGAACGATTTCGCCTTGGTGAATATTGACACCGAGGTGCAGGGCTGGATCGTCTAAGCAAGCTTGGTAGCCGTTTTTGGCTAGCTTGGAGGCATATGCCATGGTGGCATTGGTCAAAGCGCGAGTAGAGGTCCATGGCACAGCGCCAGGAATGTTTGCTACACCGTAGTGCACCACGCCGTCTACTTCGTAAATTGGCTGTGAGTGAGTGGTAGCGTGGATTGTTTCGATACATCCGCCTTGGTCGATAGCAACGTCAACAATGACAGAGCCTTTCTTCATTTTGCTGACCATGTCGCGGGTGACGATTCTTGGTGCCTGTTTGCCAGGAATCAAAACTGCGCCAATTACCAAATCTGCTCCTGGCAGCAAGCTTTCGAGGTAGTGGCCAACTGAGAACACTGTTCTTACTTGTCCGCCAAATACATCATCGAGATAACGCAATCTATCTAGTGAAAGATCGAAGATTGTCACGCGAGCGCCAAGACCAACACCGATTTTCGCAGCATTGATACCGACAACACCGCCGCCGATGATGATGATTTCGCCTGGCTCAACGCCAGGTACACCACCAAGAAGCACACCGCGACCGCCCATTGGACGCTCTAGATATTGAGCGCCAATTTGAGTAGCTAAACGTCCAGCGATTTCAGACATTGGTGTGAGCAATGGCAATTGGCCATTGGCGGTCTGTACTGTTTCGTAGGCAATGCAGGTAGCGCCAGACTTGGCCAAATCTTCAGCCAATTTAGGAGCAGCAGCTAAGTGTAGGTAAGTGAAAAGCAGCTGGCCTTTCTTGAGCATGGCCACTTCTTGAGCTTGTGGCTCTTTCACTTTCAAGATCAAATCGGCTTCGCCGAAAACAGATGCTGCGTCAGGAAGAATTTTGGCACCTACGGCCTTGTACTCGTCATCGCTCATGCCTGAGCCAACGCCTGCATTTTTTTCAATGTAGACAGTGTGACCTTCAGATACCAGTGTTTTTACACCGGCAAGTGTGATGGCAACGCGGTATTCGTTGTCTTTAATTTCTTTCGGCACTCCAACCTTAGCCAAGGTCTTACCCTCCAAATATTCGAACCTAATCTCTATAAGCATCTGTAGAGATTGAAATTCTATCTCGCAATATGTCTTTACTATATTCTCTTGATAGATGTTTTATGATTGGGCGCTTGGCAACCGTCTTTTGTCCATCTTTGACAACCAAATTTGTGGTTTTGCCCTGATTTCGCCTTCATTCTGTTATTGAGCTGCTGATAAATGCGCTGGGCAAATCTTTGAGCTGATATTGCTAGAATCTGGTTGCTAGCAAATAACAACCAAATATAAGAGTAGGAAAATGAGCGACATAGTCATAGTCAATGGAGCAAGAACAGCTTTCGGAGCGTTCGGCGGTGGATTAGCCTCTAAGACAGCAACAGATTTGGCTGTTGAAGCCTCACTTGGTGCAATTGAGCGCTCTCAGGTCGATAAAGAAACAATCGATTCTGTGATTATGGGCAATGTCATTCAAACCAGTAAAGATGCTATCTATCTGGCTCGCCATGTGGCTTTGCGCTCTGGTCTAAAAGAAAATACCCCTGGGCTTATTCTTAATTTGTTGTGTGGCTCCGGTGTTTATGCTGTCGCCAATGCCGCCATGCAAATTGAAAATGGCATGGCCACAACAGTGTTAGCCGGTGGCACAGATCATTTATCGAGCACTCCATATAGCAGTTGGAGCACTCGGTGGGGCAATCGCATGGGTCACATGGAATTGTGGGACGGCCTGGATATCCGCGATACCTACGCTAAAGCATCCATGGGTGAGACTGCTGAGAATCTGCAAGAGAAGTACAAAATTAGTCGCGAAGATCAAGATCAGTTTGCTTTGCGCAGTCAACAATTGGCCAAAGTAGCCATGGAAAGCGGTCGTCTTAAAGAAGAAATCAAAGCCATTGAAATTGCTTCAAAGAAAGGCACCGTTGTAATTGATCGCGACGAACATGCCCGTCCTGAGACAACGATTGAGGGCTTAGCTAAGCTCCGCCCTGCTTTCCGCAAAGACGGTAGCGTAACTCCCGGCAATGCTTGCGGTATTGTCGATGGTGCCGCTGCTTTGATTGTTACTAGTTTGAAAAATGCCGAAAAGCAAAAATTGAAGCCGCTTACTCGCGTTGTTTCATGGGCCGTCACTGGCGTTCCACCCGAAATTATGGGCATTGGACCCGTGCCTGCCATTCCTATGGCACTAGAAAAAGCCGGCCTGAAGATGGCAGATATTGATCTTTTTGAGATCAACGAAGCATTTGCTGTGCAGTACCTTGCTTGCGAAAAAGAGCTGCAGCTTGACCGTGATAAAGTCAACGTTAACGGCGGCTCGATTGCTCTGGGTCATCCTTTTGGTGCCACAGGTGCTCGCTTACTTTTGTCTATTTCAATGGAACTGCAAAAAAGACAGAAGCGTTACGGCTGCGTCAGCCTGTGCGTTGGCGGCGGCATGGGCATCGCCATGATTGTCGAAAGAATATAGAACTAAACTCTAGAATCAAAACTCTAGAATCAAAACTCTAGAATCAAAACTCTAGTATGTAGTCACACCTTTGCGGCTAGACGTCGGCTTCACAGCTGCGGCTGTACCGTAGGTTTTGACATAGACAACTTTTTCTTCTGCAGGAGCAGTTGCTTCGGCGGTATCTTCTACAATCACTTCTCGTGAGTAAGCGATTGTGCCGCTGGCACCTCTCGTCATAGGAAGAATTGACGGTGCGTAGGCTGGAGGTGGTGGTACTAGGTAAGCGCCGCGTCTTGCGCCAGACTTACTTTTAGCTTCGACGCTTTGAGCATCAATATTGATACAGCATGCAAGCAGCGCAGCGGTCGACAACATGAAAACTGTCTTTCTCAACACTTGTGAAACCCCGTGGTCTGGATTGGCCAGAGCTATCTAGCAGGCAAAAAATATGCGACAGGCATTGCCATGTCTGTAAAGTTCGTTGACTGGATCATACCACTGAGCTCCGCCCCTCAAACCTGGGTTGTCAACTAGGGAAATGTTAGCTTTGGAACCACTTCGATTGTCTGGGATGTCTGCGCTGCTCCATGTTGTCGACGTTTTTGCCATCGAGTGGCTCCCAGGTGGCTACCGATTGGCCCCACCAGGCCTTGGCATCTGTAACTGTGGCGTCAGCCTTGCGTTTCTCACTTCTGGTTAGGCTTTGGGAGGCCTCTAGCTTAATTTTCTCAATTTTGGCCTGTTCCATTAAAACTTGAAACTGCTCTTCTATCTCTGTTGAAGCACTTACTGGGTCATGTTGCTCTGGGGTGCGCTCGGCGAGGCGGTCAAGATTGCTCTGCCATGGATTTACTGTTTCGCCATCGGGGCTGGGAAGTTCGTAGTGATCATCGCCAGCAGACTGGTTGCGGCTGAATAAACGAACTAGGGGGGTAACAAGCTTCTGAAAAGAAATCATAGAAATTCTCCAACGACTATTGCTGAGCCAAAAGAGGTATTCCCTTGGCAACTTGGCGGTAACGGTCAGGTTCTCCACGTAAAGTTGCGTAAAGCTGAGCCTTTGCTGTGTGAAGACTATTGACTCGCCAGCTTTGTTTCAGAGCTATCCTCTCAATCGAGGACTACTTGAAAACCGGGCGATTTAGGAGGATGTTTAGGAGGATGTTATGAGGCCAGCTCGACGGCTTCTTGAGCGGCCAGCACGAGCTGCGGCACTGCCTGCTCAATCTTTGGCAGGTCTAGCCTGAGCTGGTATTCGCCTGGTGGCTCAAAGCAATGTATGCAGCGCGCTTCATACTGGGCGTCCCCGACGAGAATCTGCTCACTTGAATGAACCACTCGCTGAGTACGGCAGGCAAAGTCTGAGCCACATTTGCGGCAAACGGCCAGGAGTTTATCAACACGGTCAGCTAGGGCCAGCAAGTGGGGCACTGGGCCGAAAGGTTTACCGCGGAAGTCTAGATCGAGGCCGGAGGCAATAATTTTCTTCTTTTGCCTAAGCAAGCTAATGATTACGTCAATGATCTCATCTTCGAAGAACTGGCTCTCATCGACGCCAATCACCACGGCGTGGGAGGAATATTTGAGAATATCCTTGGCTGAGTCGACAACAATTGCTTGCGAAGCCATGCCGTTGCGAGACTCTACATGGTTAGGCCGCGATCTCGTGTCTGTGGTTGGCCGCACGATGATTGTAGGTAAGTAAGCCAAACGGGCTCTTTCTATTCGTCTAATCAGCTCGCTCGACTTGCCGGCGCTCATGCAGCCCACAATCATTTCAAATCGGTATCCGCTAAACATGAAATGGTCTCCGCAAAAAAAATCTGTACTTAATGGTAACCAAATTTGAACGATTTGTTTGTACAAATCAGTTTCATATTTCTTCACCTGATAAGCTCCTCACTCATTTTTGCTCGCTATCGATCTGATATGTCCTGAGATCTGAAATATTAACGCACCAAATGTAGTGGCAATGGTGCTATGCGCCATTGCCACTATGTGTTTCTTTTAGCCAGAGATCTGAGATTTCTAGGCTTGTCGTTTGTGTTCTTTGAGCTTATCGTCTGCGACCGCCGCCCCGGAAGCCGCCAGCCTCTCTGAAGCCACCGGCCGCTCCTCTGAGGCCACCACCGCCTTCACCACGCAGGCCACCGCCAGCGCGTGCTTCCGCTCCTGCACCGTTCATAGAAGAGGCGCGCTCACCGCCAGCTCCTCGTTCTTGGGCGAAATTGCTGGCGCCGTCTCTAGCGCTTCCGCCTTGAGCTACGAATGGATTGTTCTCAGCCTGCTGAAATCTTTGCGGATTTTGCTTCTGTTGGTCTTGATACCACTGCTGCTGTTTCTGGTAGTTCTCGTGCTGCCCGCTATAAGCAGTCTGGCGATTGGTCTGATTTTCCGTCATTGATCCTTGACGGTTTTGCTGATTAGTCTGGGTCTGTTGCAGAGCCTGTTGTTGCATCTGTTGCTGGTTCTGCTGTTTGATTTGATTGTGGTTGTACAGAGCCATTTTTTGATTTTGGTTGAGGTCTTCAAATTGCTCGCCGTTGTGATAGCCGTATGCTTGGCCATTGGCGCCATAATACATAGGAGTGCCATAAGGTGCATTGTAGTAGCTGTTGCTCATAGCCGCTCCGGCCATGGCACCCAGGCCTGCTGCAGCGGCTGTTCCCACGGCCCCCATGCCGCCGCCTGAATTGCTAGATCCACCCGAGCTATTGTAGTTATTGGTGATTTCGGCAGGTTGAGCAGCGGCTTGCTGCTGTGGCGGCGCTTGCTGTGATGGTACTTGATAGTACGGCTGCGGTGCGTACTGTGGCACTTGCACTGCCTGTTGGGCGCCAGCACGTCGTGCTTGCAGCTGCCTCACTGCGGCGTCAAGATCGACTGACTGACCATTTCTGTCGGTGTACCAGAAGCCGCCTTTTGCCCCCATGTATATTTGGGCCGTATTGCCGTAGACTCCGCTTCCTGGCAGGGGAGCAAGATCCCCCTTTGGCGTGATGACACTTTGGCTGCCGTCTGGGTTCTGCACTACCTGTAGTGTCACCACCGATACTTGTGGCTGCCCACCTTGGGCCCATGCAGGCGTCGAAAGTAAGAGCGCAGCTGAAAGACAGATGTTGGTCAAAAAGGCCTTGGACATGTTTCTCCTCCGCCGACTATTTGCTTCTAATCGCATAGTGGCATCAATACCGCCGAACATTGACAAATTTAGCAGATGCTATGAGGAAAATAACAGAGAATCATTCTTAGGTATGAGTATTTTTTGCCACAATCGTTCCCGAAGTAGACAGTGGCATTGATACTCAATGCTTTCCTGTCTGGAGCAATCCAATTGCTCAGTACAGCGGTCGATAAAACCAAGCCAGCGAGGTAGTAAACTCACCTTGCTATTTGAATCGCCAGTATTCTCAAGGAGAAGAAGAATGATCTCTGATTATGACACTTTTATGGTTTTCACCAGCACTTACTCAAGTCTTGATGAAGCTTTGCACGACTTTGAAACAGTGAAGAGTCTGTACAGTGATCTCGAGCTCATCGACACATTTGATGCTGCAGTTCTGGAGAAACAGTCTGACGGAAAAGTTAGGATAGTCAAGAAACATGAGCAGCCTACCGAAGATGGGCTCAAGATTGGAGCTGGTTTAGGCCTTGCTACTGGTGTCGCGCTGGCGCTCTTTCCCGGTGCCGCCATTGGCGCAGGGCTGGCTGCCGTTCTTGCTGGGGCTGGTGTTGCAGCAGCCGGTGCCGGAACTGGCGCGGCTTTTGGCGCATTGGCCGGGCACGTGGCTGGTGGTATGAGCCGCCGTGATCTTCAAGAATTGGGCGAAGCATTAGATTCGGGTAGTGCTGGGCTTGTGGTCATTGCCGCAGCGAACGTCGAAGAGAAGGTGCGGGCGGCTTTGAAGAAAGGCTTTAAGACTATTAGCAAGCAAGTAAAAGCCAGTATGAAGGAGCTGGAAAAGGAGATTGAGCAAGCCGCTAAAGATGAGTCGTTGGCGTTGAAGCGTTGAGCGTTACAGTTGCTATGCATGAATGATTGAAGGCACGGATGGCGCTGCGAATTTGATCAATCGATTGTAATAGTGAGTTGGCTGCCAGCGTTAGTGCTGGGGCGCCTTGATCGTTTGTGGCGGTTTGCAGTGCAAGGCTGACACAAAGGTCACCACTAATAACTTTCAGACAACTGGCTTGCAGAGCCGCGGGCGCGGGAGAATCATTTTTCAAATCTTTTAAGCGATAGAGATTTTGGCAAACCTTACTCAGTTCGATTGCTAATTCTTTGAGAATGGATGAGACGGTAAGCAAGTCAGCTAATGATGAGTTGAGCATGCCGTTGCCGATAATTTCTTCACCACCTCTCATCTTGAAACCGCTGCTAAGTGAAAGTTCTCTCACAAGCTTTTCGCGGTAGCTGCGGTCGCCCTTGAATGAAACTTCTTGTAGGCGGTCTCTTCCTTCTGTTAGCCGGCGAATTACTCTTTCTGCTGTATTGCCGAAATTATTGAAATCACGGGCTGCGCGCAGCTCCGGTTCTTGTTCTAGTCCTCGCGCACGTAGGCTCTTTTCAATCTCTAATGATTTGCGCCGTAGCAACCTCTCTAGGTCAAGTAGTGCTGAAGAGAGTTCGCGAGTGGCCACTAGTAAGGCTAGTTTGGTGGAGGCGACATATGCATCTTGGCCGAGCAGGTCTAGGCTGCCTGGCGGAAAACCGAGCAGTTCGGCTTGGGCTGTCAGATTGCCTGGATTGACGCCCAATATTTCTGCAGCGCGGCCGCTTACAACCTCATTTAAATTGTCTAGCAAAGCTTCGCCAGAGGGCGAAAGCAGAGGGTCTACTATTAATTCGTCGCGCCATTGGCCGTTGAGCATTTCGTCGCAAACTTGCGCCTTGACACGAGCGATAGGGCTTGAGGCTTCAATAATTTCACGGGTGACCGCTAGTTTCGCCTTGAAAACTTGCAACAGTCCATCTATTAAAAGAGGATGTGCCGTTTCGTGCAGCCTCCCCTCGACTTGTTTGAAGTGTTCCAGCCAGCGGGCTGTACGAGCGCCCCAGTGGGCTTGCGCTGGCACTTCTATGGCACCGATATCATCGGTTTCGAGTCGTAGTTCTAACTTCTTGGTCATCATCGGCTTAGTCTAGCGCGCAAATTTAGATTGCGGCCCTATGGCCAGATGAGCTTTATTGCATGATCTCAATTTCGCTTAGAATTTTTACAGCTAACTGTGTCAGTGGCTGATTGTCTGTCTGATTGTTTGACTGATTGCTGTTGAGGAAACTGTGCAGCTGTTCACGGGCGCTAGCAAATTTTGATTGACCAGTAAGGGCTAAACCGCGAATTAGATAGACATTTACATCTCGGCCGCCCAAGGCGACGAAGCGATCGATTGCTTTTAAGGCTCCGTCATAGTCGCCGTTGTCAATCAAGCATTTGCTTAGTCCCAGGTACGCTAGTGGATTTTGCCAGTCGATGACAATGGCTCTTTGATAGTTCGATTGCGCTTCTTTGCTGTAGCCAAGTTTGGCAAGAGCATTGCCCATATTGATTCGCAGTTCGGCACTGTCAGTGCCGATAGAAGCCGCTTGGGTCTGTGATTGGTTGTATTCTGCAATGGCCGCCTTTGAATCGCCAGTCTGATCAAGGATCAGTCCGATCCAGAAGTGAACGGCAATGTTATTGGGCTTAAGAGCTTCGTATTGGCGAAAAGAATTCAGTGCCCGGTTTAGGTCACCCGCTGCAAAATAATCTTTGCCTTGGGCAAAAAGAGGGTCGTTATTTTTGGTCTGGGCCTGCGCTGGGCTTATCCAGGTAAGTGTCGAACATAGAAGTGTAGAACAGAGAAGTATCGAACCCACCAGCGCCATGCCGGTCAAGGTGATTGTGCTTTTGTTTTTGCCTCTGGCTTCAAACGGGATAGCGGTCATTGCCTTGGCTCAATCTCTCTTTGTCGATGGTGGCGTAGAGGCGATTGTACCTGATAAGGGGCTCAGTGCTAACTGTTTTGCTCGTACTGGCGCTTTCTATTGCTCTATCTAATGGTGTGGTCGCAGTTTCTTCTATTTTTGCCAGGACCACAATATATTGATCAAGTTCAATCTGCTGGAAAATTTTAAGACTGCAAGCGAGCAAACTGCCTCTAATATACAGTAAGCCAGAATTTAAGCGGCCAGGGCTAAAGCCGCATTGCCTCAGGTTTTCGTCAGCAGCGAGCGCGCTTTTCTCAGCTGCTGTCTGGTTCTCTAGTTTTGTCACTGCCTCGACGTGCTCAAAGCTAAGAACTGAGACCGCCATGGTTTTGCTTGCTAGAGCGGCTGAACCTGTTTTGCTTGTTTTGAGAAAGGCAGTGCTTAAAATTAGTGGCTCAAGATTGACATAGCTAATTGAGCTGAGCATATAAAAATCTGTGTTCTCATGCTCATTTTCAAGAGAGCTGCTGATCAATACTACAGGGCAAGCTATTTGCCTTGCTATTGAAAGATTTCCCTCCAATTAGTGACCCTCTTGTTCAGCTTTGCTCTTCTCTAAGCGATCTTTTCCAGAGAGTATTGGTGCCACTAAAAGTGATTTGCCTGGGCGCAGCATAGAGCCGCTATAGTTCGGTGTGAGATCGGTAATGCGTCCTTCTAGTGGCGATATCTTGCTTGGATCTAGAGTCTTCCCTCTGATATAGTCGCCAATCAGATCGACTTGCGAAATCTTCAGTGGCTGCACGTTCAGTTCGCGATGAAGCTGCTCAAGCGGTTTGTCGCCAAAGATTCCATACTTCCACCACTTCTCTAGTGGGTGGAAGCGTGCAGCGACGCTATAAGTTTTGTTCAAATCAATCGCTTCATAGACACCTTGCTCATTGAGAATAGATAGGCCTGAAATGCGCTGACCGTCAAGGCCGCCTTGCTTTAGGCCTGGCTTGGTGGCATCATATGAATACTTCATGCCGCTGACCTGAACGAAATTGCCTGGCTCGTCCACGTGTTCTTCTACTTGTTCGGCAAAGAGGTTTTTCACTCGGCTGAGAGTGCTTGGTTTTGTCGCTGCTACTTTTTCACGCACACCATATTCGATGGCAGCTTTTAGTTGAGCACCGGTCAAGTTCATCGTGGCAAGCTCTAGTTGTTCGCCTTCGCGCTTGCCTGCATTCATGACAATGTTGGCAATATCTAAGCGGGTCAGTGGAATATTTTCAGGGATGCCAGTGCGGATACCACCAGAGTGAACTAGTGCTATTTGTGGTGCTTGATCGCCCAGTCTTTCTTTTAAGCCAAAGCGAACAGCATCGGCAAAGAGGTTGCCCATTTCGGTTTCTCTATTGCGAGAACCAGCAGCATTGTAGGCCCTCACCGCGTGGCTGTCGTAGGCTTCGCTCTTTAAGGCGTTAATATCGCCAGCTGTTTCATCTAAGAATTTGCGGATGCTAGGATTTTCAGCCAGGTTTTCAGTGACTTGGTGCAATTTGCTTGTGGTCAAGAAGCGGTGGGCTGTTCCGTCTGGTTTAATTGCTTGATTGAACTCGCCTAGCCAGTTGCCGCTGTGTCCGGCTTGGACAATCGGTATCTCAAATTTTGCTGCTCCTGGTATGTCCCCTGAGACTGTCTTGTAGTTAAAGGGATTGAGTCTCTCCAGGCCTGATTTGCTCTCAGCCCCAACCCAGACTGGACGCACTAGGGCGTCGTGAGAGTGGGCGCCGATAATGCCAGCCACTTTAATATCATTGGCAACGAGATGCTGAGCTAGTTTTATGTCTTCACCTAAGCCTAAGTGAGAGTGAATCTGGAAGATTGACACACCCTCTTTTTTCATCTCTTTGATTGCTGCTTCAACAGTCTCTTTCGGGTCGATATACTTGAGCCCGCCCACTGCACCTTCTTCGGTGGTTACGCCAATGGTGCCAAGCTTCTGAGGGCCCCAAGGAGTTTCAATTTCGCGGTGCACATACGATTTCAAAATCCGGGCATACTGCGGATGGGCACTGACATCTAGGTTGGAGGCAATGAGCGAGACGTCAGGATACTTCTCTAAAAGTGGTTCCATCACAGCGGGATAGCGTGGCACATCAGAGCGGCCGCCGGGGGCGTCGTAGGCGTGATTGCCCGGCACTATTTCTTTGGCGCCCATTTTCATGAGAGCTTCGTTTTCGATTTTTCCGCCGCTTGTAAAAGCAAAATTGACTCGGCCTGATTCAATGTCACCGGGTACGACAAATCTTGCATCTACTCCTTTAGCCTGAGAGGCGGCCATGCGCTGGTCGAGTAGAGTCTTGATGCGCGGTAGTTGCTCGGTGTTACTGTGAAAGTCGTTGATGTGATAGGTGTCGAGTCTCAGTACGTTTTTGTCTGGTGAAACGGCATTTTTTATTTGGCCAAAGACTTCATTGCGTCTGCCAATTAGAGTGGCGCCGCCAGAAAGTGTGCCACCGAATGCTGCACCAATAGCAGTATCGTGCCCAACTTGCATCAGGCTCTTTGCTAAGCCTGCGCCTGGGTCGTTTTTGATTTCGTTCCAGTTCTCGCTGACTCTGTGTGGAGCGCTCCAGATAGCTGCTCCGCTAGAACCACCGACTACTCCCCTCAGCAGATTGGTCTTTAGGCCTTGGGCCACTGATTCTTTCGAGAGTAACTTGCCAGCGTTTTCTGCCAGTGATTCTGCCACGTTCTTGCCGAGGGCTTCTCTGCCGATGCTAGAGAGATATTTTGTCGCTACTATTTTTTCTACTGCGCTGGCGCCGATGCCTGCTATGGCATCAACTCCACCCCAGGCAAAGTCTTTAACTGATGTTGTGCGGTCTTTGCTGTCGAGCATGGCTGCTTCCATTGAAGCTTTTGTGCCATATTTTATGGTGCCACCAGCTAACATCGCCACTGGAATAGTAAGGGCCTTACCCCAGTTATGTGTCACAGCTGCAGCTGCTAGCGAAAATACGACAGTGCCGCCAACGCCTGCGGCCAGACTACTGGTCATTTCAGCTGCGGCTTGCTTTAAGCTCGGATCGTGTTCTTTTGTCGGTTTGACTATTGGTGGAGGCTGATAGGCCAGAGCCGGGTCGCCTCTCCCCATCAATCCGACGAGGTTAATGTCTGAATGTTTTGCAGTCTCGACCAAAGCCGGCGGCTTAGTTTGTTCAATGTTTGTTTCAGGACCGGGCAAATCGGTAACCCCTTTTCAACTCCTCTGTAGATTAGGTGAATAGGGGGATAATTGATAAGGTGTTAGTCCCATGAAGCTTCGTAGTTCCACCATATTTCTACTGAATTAATCTGTTTATCAGGCCTGTACTGCAAAATGAACAGGAAAATGCCAACTTAAATGCCGACTAACTGCCCACTATTAGATGAAGTGCCTTCGGCCTGCTGCAAATGCCAGGCCCAGCTTTGTCTTAGGCAGCAGGTGTTAAACCTTGCCCTGGGTGAAGATGAAGACGTGATGTGCCTAAATTGTTTGGCCGCCGACAACAACAAGAGTAGTTCTGAGCTTTTAGAAAATTTAGCCGGTTATATTGCCAATCGCGAATGCTTTGCCAAACCTTGGCTGCGATACGCTTCAGTCGATTATTGTCCCGATCCGCTAGGATGTATACCAGACGTTTGTTTTAAGGCGAAGTCTTGAGTTAATATCCAGAGTTTTGCGAGGAATTTATGGAAGGTGCTGGGGAAGAAACTGGTGCAGATATTCGAGAAGAGCCCATGTCCAGGCTCGATTTGCGTGGTGTGGCCTGCCCTATGAACTTCGTTAAAACCCGCTTGAAGTTAGACAAGATGGCCACTGGAGAGCTGCTTGAGGTTTTGCTAGATGGGGGCGAACCAATCGAAAGTGTTAGTAGTAGCGTTCTAAGTGAAGGCCATCTCATCGAGTCATCAACAGTGGTTTCGTCTCAAAGTGAAGGACAAATGTTGAGTGCTGAGCGGTCAGATTACCACCGGCTAATAATCCGCAAAACCAATGCAGCGTAGTGATTGACGGGTTGCTGATAGCTATTAAAGGTAGCTATTGCTGGACGTTGCAGAGACACTACATATATTGCTAGTTACAAAAATCAGGCGGTTTTAGCCAAAACGGGATATCATGAACCGTTGTCCCGAGGAGGAGCTGTAACAGGCTTTCAATTCAGTGGTATCAGGAAACAATAAAACCTTATTTTTGCAATCCTTCGGTCTGTCAGTTGCCCTGGCTGCTTTTTGTCACAGTGCCGTTAGTGCGCAGTCCCACGGCGCCCCGCCTACTTCTTCCACTTCTTCCACTTCTTCCACTTCTTCCACTTCTTCTACTTCTTCTACGCCTGCCGCTCATGTCAGCCTTCCTGATATTGCAGCGCTTAAGGCCAAAGTTGAGGCTGAACCTTCTGATCCCAAGGTGCGTTACGCCTACGCTGAGGGTCTGCGTAAGCACGGTCGCGGCAAAGAAGCTAGTCACGAGTATCTGACTGTGACTGAGTTAGAGCCGTCTTTCTATCATGCCTATCACCAGCTTTCGGTTGTTAATCAAGACAAACATGTGCTCGAAGAAGCAATCTCGCGGCTCAATTTCCTCAAAGAAGAAAAGCCCAAAGACATGTTTTTGCGTGTCGCTCTCTCTGAACTTTATGAGAAGAAGGGTGATAACTACACTGCTGGAAAAACACTAGTAGAGCTTGTTTATGCTAATGCTGTGCCAGAAAAATATGTTCACAAAATCAATCAACGTATTCGTTTCTTGCAGTCTAAAACTAAGGATGCCCAGGCCCACGACAAGGCCTACGGCGGCGATGAGCAAATGGAGTCGAGTCCACCACCTTTGCCTGAGTCAACACTCAATCGCGATCTTTCAATTTCTAAGGTAAAAGAGCCTAAAGTTATGCAAGGATTTGGGCATGCAACCTTACTTCCGTAATTTTCAAAGTCTTCATAGCGTTCTGTTGACTTCCTCAGCACTTTTGCTTTCTTTAAGTGCCTGCTCAAGTAAGGTAGATCCGCCTACTGGCCGCTTTGGCAAGCTCGAACAGAAGAGTCACGTTGCTGCCGAGTCGCAGCTCATGTCTCCCGGTACTTCGGCTGAAAGCGCCTCTGCCTCTCAGCAATTTGATATGGCTGCTGAAAGCGTAATTTCAGATGGTTGTCTGCATGCTTGGCGCAAGGCATGCGCCGGAGACGAAAAAGCCGCCATGAGTGAGCTGGAGGCCTTAGATAAGCGCTATCCGCAAATTTTGACCATCCAATTTATGATGGGTCAGGTGCTCTCGCATTTTGGCAAGACCGAAGAAGCGATTATTCACTACCGCAAGGCTTCAGTGGGCAACGAATTTAGCTCGCTTCACAGTTTTAAGTTGGCCGAGGCCTATCGCAAGGTCGGTAAAGATGCTGAAGCTGTGCCACTCTACCGCAAATTGCTCAAGACAGCCCCTGACTTTCTTGAAGTTAAACTGGGCCTGGCCCAATCACTGTTGAAGAGTGATAAGGGTGGCAAGGAAACCAAAGAAGAAGCGCAAAAGCTGCTGGCTGAAGTTTTAGCCGTTAAGCCTGACAATGCTGAGGCTTTGAAACTTAGGGCTGAACTGGCTGGGCCGGATACTAAAACCAAGTAGGACTTTCAAAGTGGCCTGGTACTTGGACTATTCTCAATGCAAGCCAATATTTTCTTAGGTGGCTGCACCTAAGGGATGATACTGCGCTTGCATTTACTGTCGTACAATCTCGTATGTCCTATTATGGATATATTGGATTCTCTGAGAATACTTGAGAGGGGATAACCTCATGGTTAAAGAAGCGACAGCGTTAGAAACTGGCAGCAAGACTGGCATCGAAGAAATTTCGGTGGACGGTTTTGATTATATTGAGTTCTTTGTCGGCAATGCCTTACAGGCTTGTTACTATTACAACCGCGGCTTTGGCTTCGATGTAATTGGTTACCGTGGTCTTGAGACCGGTAATCGCGATGCTGTTTCGTATGTGCTGCGTCAAGAGAAAGTTACTATTGTTCTCACCGCTGCACTTCATCCAGATCATGCGGTTGCCAGCCATGTGATGCAGCACGGCGACGGAGTCAAGAACGTAGCCATGCGTACTCGTGATGTTCGTAAAGCTTACGAGACTGCCATTGCCCGTGGTGCGCGCTCAGTGCAAGAACCAACTGAAGTTACTGACGAACACGGCACCTATGTCTCGGCCTCTATTGCTACATACGGCGACACTGTGCACACCTTCCTCGATCGCACAAACTACAAAGGATTTGCTCCTGGCTTCACTGAAGTGAGAAACAAGAAGGGTGATGGGCTCGGCCTCGTCTCTGTTGACCACGTTGTCGGCAACGTGGAAAGCACCAAGCTTGATCAATGGGTTGAGTTCTACAGCAAGATCTTTGGTTTCCACATCTTCCAATATTTCGACGCTACAGATATCAGCACTAAATATTCAGCCCTTGTATCAAAAGTAATGGCAAACCGTAGCGGCTCTATCAAGATGCCTATCAACGAGCCATTTGAACAGGGCTTGCGCAAGTCACAGATTACAGAGTATCTCGATTTCTACCATGCGCCGGGCGTGCAGCACATAGCTATCACTACTCGCGATATTGTCAAGACTGTTAAAGAGTTGCGTAGTCGTGGCATCGAGTTTCTTAATGCTCCAGCCACCTATTATGAAACTCTCAAAGATCGTGTTGGCGAAATCGATGAAGATATTACTGAACTAGCCAAATGGGGCATTCTTGTTGACCGTGAGTCTGAAGGCTATTTGCTGCAGATCTTCACCAAGCCAGTACAAGATAGGCCAACTTTGTTCTTCGAAGTGATTCAGCGCAAAGGTGCTACAGGTTTCGGCAAAGGAAACTTCCAAGCCTTGTTCGAATCAATTGAGGCAGAACAAGAAACCAGAGGCAATCTCTAGAACTGATGCCCATCGACAAATTCAAAGATGTCTCGCGCTATCTCGACGATATTCCGTCGGTTCGTCAGAATGTGTCTGATTTAAGCGCTCGCTTTGAACTTGGGGAAGAGCCAGCCGAAGTATCCACGGAAGAGACCGCGGACGAGCTAGATGGGAAATTTAGTGGTGAAGCAGAATCTTCTAGCGAGGATTCTGCTTCTGATTCTGCTCCCGTTCGTGTTTCTACTTGCATTCAAGAAAGCATCGATTTTCTCGCCGGTGAAGAGGCCAAGAAATTAGTTTCGCGCGAGCCCTATTGGCCCAAGTGGAACAGCCCTTGGTGGCACGCTCTGCTACTAGAAGAGATGGGCTTGGCCAGCGCCATTCCTGGTGAATTTGTTGAGCATTACGCTGCAGTTGTTGACCAGCATTATCTACACTTCTTCCCTTTTACTGAAGAAGAAATTCCTGCTGGTGTCAGTCCAATATTCAATATTGCTTGCCATTGTTATTTAGGTTCGCTCTATCGCCTGCTTAGCGCTGGTGAGAATTTTGACCACGATTTGAAGTTGACTGATGGCCGTGTTCTTGCTGGTAAGACGGCTGTTGCTAGGACAATTCCTAGTGATTGCTTCGATGCTACACCGGAACACGAGCGCGCTCTCAATTGGGTCAGACCCTGGTTTCTTAAGTATCAAATCAGTGGCGGCGGACTCAACTGTGATGAGTCAAATTATCTCAAGGAAACTCCAAGTTGTTCGGTGTTATCCACTCTTCCTGCCCTAGAAGCACTGGTTTCTATTGATAGCAATTTGTTGAGCGAAGAAGAGTTGGCTTTTCTTGATAATGGTGTCACTTACTTGATAGAGCGCAATCTTTTCCGTTCTAAAAGAACAGGTGAAGTAGTTGATCCGACTTGGTTAGAACCAGCATTCCCTCGCTTCTATTTCTATGATGTTCTGCGCGGGCTTACTCTAGTTACTCGTTGGGCCTTGAAGCGTTCGCGCAAGTTGCCGCAATCTGCCATTGCTGAAGCTATGCATGCTCTCAATCAACAAATTTCCAGAGAAGGCTTCGTGCCCAAGCGCTCAAATGTGCAAGAGCGTAAAACTATAATTCGAACTGATCTTGGTCATGAGAAAGATCATCCTGTCACTAGCTTTGCTTTGCTTGAAGCCGTTGATCAAGTTGGTCAACCAAGTTTGCATTTGACCCAGGAGTATCTTGGTCTGTTACTGCGTTTAAAATATATGTCGGATGCGCGATTGCTGCGGTGATGTTTGTAGATCGAAAGTGATGGATCAAAGAGAAGCATACATTCACATAAGAAGCAATAAGCTCTATATAACAGGTTTGTCTTCAACTCCCTGTAGTGGATGGATTGTATGTGGACCAGTTTGGGTCTCGGAGCGTGACGATCCTAATTTGAGCTCAATAGTCTTGAATGCACTATCCCAATCAAAGCATCTAGATGCCACGGGTAAAGAAGCTTTGGCTCTGGTTAGCAAAGAAATATTGGCAGCTGCAAAAGTAAAGTCATGGAAGGCGTTTTCTCGGAATTCCAAGTATGTATATGTAAGTGACAACGGCGGAGTCCTGACTTTAGCACCTAGTCTTGCAGATCCTACATTTGAAACAATAGGTAAGAACTTTATTGAGGGTAGCTTGGATGCCGATACGCTGCCGGAGCTTTTGATTCGCGCCATTGACCTAGCGGAGTGAACTTTTGGTAGCGTATAACAAGATAGTTTGAAATTTTGCCAACTGAAGTTTAGTGTTCGAATTTTAAAAGAGCTTGGCTATTGAAGATACAATATAGCCAATCTGGTTGTTTTGGGTAAATTGGTTGTGCCGATGTTATCGAGTTGGTGGAGCAAAATATCAGTACTGAAGAGAGTTCTAATAGCACTTGGCTTAGTATTCACACTTTTAAGTGTATGTGTCTACCTATTTGGCGGTAGACTAGCAAATTTTGCACTCCTTTCTTTCTTGGCGGAACGCTCCAAACAGGATCTTCAAGAGCTTCCATTTTCTCGTCAGGCTTGGCTCAGTGACAGACCATCGGGCAGTCGTCACGCTATGGCAAGATGGCTCGAAAAGAATCACGTTTTACTAGGTATGACTGAAGCAGAAGTGAAACAATTTCTAGGGTTTGGTCAATTTAAGTCTGACTCCAAGGCGCACGGAGTAGATAACACAACTTTCCTTATTATGAGAGTAAGTTCTTGGCACTGCGAATACGGTGCTCATTTCGATGTCACGATAGAAGATGGCAGAGTTATTGAGGCATCTTTTTCGGAGGAATATTAGCTACCATGATTGAACTTAGCTATACCATTGATGCCAGAGACATCGCTTCGACACAACAGTTCATAGCGAGAGTTCTATCTAATCAAATTGGCCGCCTGGGTTACGATGGCCCTGTAGGCTTTATAAAATTCTCCATTGATGGAGAGAATATGAATTGGTGTGATCAGTCCGATGAAGACGAGCTGCTGCCGTTTGCTCTTGGTCTGAATACAATTCTGCACTCAATCAAGGTAGGCGAAGAATTGAAACAACACCTGAGCGACTCGGGGTTGTCGCTGTACTACAGCCTGATTGATTCTCAAACGATTTTGCTCACCCCCTCTCCATCCACCTCAAAAGTAGAAATTCTATGTGATTTTAATGAGCTGAAGTCGAAAGCAGAATCATTTTGCCTGGCCTTATACAACGACATAATGCGATTGTTTCCAGGTTTTTTTGAGACATGGGAGCTGTGCACTGGCGGAGTCAGAAATATGCAGGGGGAAACCCAATCAGAAGAAATAATTAGAAAGCTGCATCTTAAGTAAGCTAATACCGTGGAACTTAATAGCGCTTTGCCCGTCTGCCTTGCCGAACACATAGCAACAACCGGTATGGAAATTTGTTGAAATGGTTCATCAAGGAGCAGTATGTTTTTTAACGTGTTCAAAACGCCGGGGTTGGCCCATAACGCCTATTTAATTGGCAGCAAAGGAACAGGCATACTGATCGATCCGCGTCGCGATCTAGATGAATATTTTTCAGAAGCGCTCAAGAACAAGCTCGAGATCAGATATGTACTTGAAACGCACAGACAGGAAGACTTTGTCCTAGGGTCTGCCCATGCGCGGCAAATTACTGGCGCAAAAGTCGTCTCTGGTAAGCATGAATTTTCTGCGCACAGCGATATTGCACTAGCCGATGGAGAGGAGCTTGAGATTGGCGAATTGATCTTCCGTTGTCTCTACACACCAGGACATACTCCCGAGAGCGTCTCTTATGCAGTTTATATGACTGACAAGCCCGACATTGCCTGGGCTGTCTTTACTGGGGATGCCTTGTTCATCGGAGAAGCGGGACGCACAGATCTCCCCGATCCAGACAAAACCGCAGAGAATGCAGCAATCCTCTTCGACAGCATAAAGGCGAAGCTGGCCCCTCTTGGAGATCAAACTCTCCTTTACCCAGCACATGGCTCAGGGTCAGTTTGTGGTGGAAACATAGCGGAGTACGATGGCTCTACAATTGGATTTGAACGGACGTATAATCCAGCATTTGTAAAAACTAGAGAAGAGTTCATTGAGGCAAAACTCAAAGAACGAATACCTCGTCCCCCATATTTTCGCTTGATGGAAAAGCTCAATCTTAGAGGTGGAATTCCGCTTTCTAAAAGGCCAAATGCAATTCCTGTTCTTGCACCAGAGGCTTTCGAGCGCGAATCTGCTAACGGCATCGTGATCGATACTCGCTTGCCAGAGGCATTTGCAGGTGGGCACATACCCGGCTCATATAGCATTTGGCTGGATGGGCTTCCAATCTTCGGTGGCTGGGTTGCCGATGACAAAGTAGCTGTTTATCTTGTTCTTGAGCGTCCTGAAGATATTGAAAAAGCGTTTCTATTTCTTCAACGTATTGGTGTCGACAATATTTCAGGCGTATTAGCTGGTGGTTTCGAAGGCTGGCGTGACGCGGCTCTAAAAGTCGAACAGTCTGGCACCTTTGCCGTCGATTCTGACTTGCTCAATTCAAAGTCAGTGACGTTGCTTGATGTGCGAGACATCACTGAGTATGAAGAAGGACACATCGCCGGATCGAAGCATTCTTATGTAGGATTTCTTCTAGAATTGAAGAACATCAAGAGTACTCTAGATGATTTTAAACCAATAGTTCTAGTTTGTAGCGTTGGCCACAGAGCCAGTCTCGCTAAGAGCATTTTACTTCGTTCTGGTGTAAAAAACGTTTTCAATCTGCTTGGCGGAATTACCGCTTGGAAGAAACGAGAGAAGCCACTAGTCGAAGGTCCTGATGAAAAACAAACTCTTGATCTCGACATAATTAAATCTCAATTGGGCAAGAAAGAGGTTTCACGGCTATGACCACTGGCGGCATGTGGTCACCTTATGTGGTAGGTGCCCTAATTGGAGTTTTGTGCTGGTTCACTTTTTACTTCTCTTCGCAGAAAATTGGAGCATCATCTTTCTATGCAACAGTGGCAGGCTTTATAGGTAAAGCAATTGCCCCTAAGCACACAATGAAGCTGGCTTACTACGAAGAAAATCCTCCAGAAGTAAATTGGGGATTTGTATTTGTGTCAGCAACTGTAGTTGGCGCAGCCTTGGCTGCCATTGCCGGCGGTGAATTTGCTCTGAGGGGAGTGCCATTGATGTGGACGCAGCGACATGGTGCTGATAGCTTCATGTTATACGCCGTTGTTAGCTTATTAGGTGGCGCACTTATGGCTTTTGGTGCGCGACTTGCCGGTGGGTGTACTAGTGGCCACGGCATAAGTGGAACATTGCAGCTTAGTGTTTCATCTTGGATCACTGTAATATTTATTTTCCTTGGCGGTGCTCTCGTCATCAGGTTGTTGTATTAAGAAGGTTGAACAATTGTGGAAATGACACCAGCAAAAACAAAGAATCTCATGCAAGCCGTTGTCTTTGGTTTGAGTTTTGGCTTCCTTCTGCAAAAGGGCGGCGTTGGTAAGTATCATGTGCTAGAAGGACAGCTCTTGTTTCAAGATTTCACTGTCATAAAAGTGATGCTGACGGCTGTGTTGGTGGGCATGATCGGAATTTACTTTCTGCACAAGAATGCTGGTACAAAGTTGCACATCGTGCCCACTAAAATCGGCGCAAATGTTGTTGGCGGTTTAATCTTTGGTGCCGGATTTGCGCTATCTGGTTATTGTCCCGGTACTGGCGCAGTGGCGCTCGGACAAGGTGACGTGTTGGCGATCTTGTGCATAATAGGCTTAGTTGCTGGTTCCTACATTTACGCAGAAGGCTCTCGTTACTTTAAGAGCACCATTGAGAAGTGGGGCGACAAAGGAAAGTTGACACTTCCGTCTTTATTGCATGTGAAAAATGGTGCCGTGGTAGCAGTCCTTACTGTATTGTTCACGGGTATTCTCGTGGCGCTCAGCAAGGTGAGTAACTAGGTTCGTTGATCAATGTGTCGCCAGCAATGATCAACGTGGCTAATGGAGCGCAAAATTATAAAAGCGTTTCTTCTCGACTAGGGCCGTGGCTACTTCTGAAACTGATGCGTTGGTTACTTTGCAGCCGCTGCGGTAAGAGATTGTGGTAGTGACCGATTTAAGTTTCTCTAGTTCCTTTAAGCCTTGCTCTCGATTGAGTTTGTACAGCAGGCAAGCGGCATAGATTCTTCCTGGATAGGTGGCGTTTTTAAGTAACATATAGAGGTGAGGTCGGCTGGCTTCACCCTGAAGCAGGCCGGCCTGGTATGCCTGCCATTGTTTGGACGGTTCAGTAGCGTCGCCAACTACTCCGTCAGTATGGAGTTCCCCCCGCTAGCTTGACTCTCGCGTAACTACGGAACTCCTACACCGCCAGCGGTGCTGTCCTCAAATTGTACAGGACTTTTATATTGTATTGTTGAATGTAGTCGTTGTCTATTATAAAACACCTCAATGTAGTCAAATATCATACTTGTGGCTTCCTGCCTCGTTCTGAAGCGAGTGTGGTAAACCAGTTCGAGCTTGAGCGAGGCGAAAAAGCTTTCTGCCACCGCATTATCCCAACAATTGCCTTTCCTGCTCATGCTTTGCTTGCAGGGGTGGGCATCAATCACCGCCCTGAATGCATCACTGGCATACTGGCTGCCACGATCCGAGTGAATAATCTCTGCCACCTGGCCATTGCGGTTAGACTTGGCCATTTGGAAAGCGTCCACAACTAGCTCAGCAGTCATTGTTGAGCTCATTGACCAACCGACAACCAATCTGGAGTAGAGATCAATGAAGGTGCAAAGATAGAGCCAACCTTCATCTGTCCATATGTAGGTGATGTCACTCACCCACACAATATTTGGCTTTAGCGGCGAGAATTGTCGCTGCACCAGATCTTCGGAGATTGCCTTGTTATGCTTTGAGTTAGTCGTAGCCTTAAATTTTTTCTTTCTCTTAGCTTTGATGCCATTTTCCTTCATTATTCTTTCTACTTTTTTGTGATTGATCGGCAGCCCTTCGGCTACCAAAGCCGCATGAACACGAGGCACACCGTAGTTGCCTCTAGAGAGCTTATGAACGTCATTGATCCGACTTAAAAGATACTGCTCACTTTCATCTGAGGGCTCAGTCTGCTTCTTGAGCCAGGCGTAGTAGCCTTGAAAGGTGACCTTCATTACTCGGCAGAGAATCTTCACCGAATAATTCTTTCTTTCAAAATCAACGAAACCGTACTTTACGACAGGTTCTTCGCGAAGTAGGTGGCTGCCTTTTTTAAGATTTCATTCTCGATCTTGAGAGTCTTGAAGTCTTTCTTAAGTTGGGCTAGCTCGTCCAGAACCGTTTTGTTGCCTGCTGAGCTAGCGCTTGGAGCATTAGCCTGTCTAATCCACACCCTGAGCAGGTGAGCCTGTACACCGAGTTCTTTGGCTATCTCTGTTGCTGGTCTATTTTGAGTGAGAAACAGATTAACGGCTTGGGTTCTGAACTCTTCTGAGTATTTTTTGCGGTTCGGTTTGGATTTGGTCACGAATGATCTCCTTGTAATCTATATCTTACTAGGGAGTTCGCGTAGGGCTTTCAAGAGTCAATCAAGAAGGGGGAAGTCTAGTAAACTGAGTGGCCGTAAGCAGGGGTAAAAGGCTTTTGGGACAGAGCTTACTGCGAATATCGACCAGGGCTTCGTCTAAGCTCATTTGACGTTCATTGCTGCTGGCACCGTATCCCCAGACTATTTCCCCGTCGGTAATTGCTCTGATTCCCCGCTCCCAATTGGCTGATTTTAGAAGCTGCTCTTGCTCTTCTAGAAACACAAGTGCGGTTCCCTTTTCGAATTTTACTGGGGCACAGAGGTGCACCGCTCCGCCAAATATCTCAGCTGTTGGCACAACTTGTAAGCCCTTTGCTGGGAAGGCTCCTTTGAGCACGTCTTTGATTTGTACTTGTGCTTTCTCTGTGTAGTGTGTTCCGGAGAGTTTTGCCTTTAGATCGCATGGTGTCACTGCCAAAATATCCACCACAGCGATGATCTTAGAATCGGTAACCATTTGTTCGTCGCTCATTCGAGCTACTTTTCCGAGCGCTTGGTCAGACATAGCTCCCTCTGTAAGAATTGCTAGCGACACAATTATTTTGACTATCGATTTCTTTCTTGCTCGGCTGTAAAACGCCAGATTATTTAACGCTTTCATTTTTGTTCTCATAGAACCGAATTGTATTAGTCCGGGTATAGTGCTTACTCGGATAGTTCGTTTACCCGCATAGTTTGCTTATGGGTATAGAATAGGCAAGATAGTTAAGGATAGCAAATCGATGCGCTTAATCATGCTTCTTCTGATTCTTGTCTTTGGTCTTTGCTGCTTGTCGGCACCGGCTGCTCAAGCAGAACTTCCACCTTGCCTTGTCGAGCTTTCGCAAGCTAGTTCATTTCAGTATGAGTGGCTCAACCAAGGTACTCGAAGTAAGTTTTTTCAGGCATACAAGCAAGCCTGCCAGTTACCCAAGTGTCCAAGCACAAAAGAATTGGATGAAGTTTCAAAGAATGCCACTCCAGCTGGGCGTCTTTATCTTGCTTTAGTGGTTTGGGAATTTGATTTTTCTGCTGGTCGAAAGCGATTTGAAAGTCTCAAAAAAGATCAAGCCATTGTCACTGTTGTGCCGGGATGTACGCGCTATCAAACTTCTTTAGCTGAGGTTGCTTCAGAGTTTTTGGAAAAAGGGAGTTATCGAGATTTTCCTAGTTCTGTGTTCTGTAAGCGACCAGTAAAATAGTAACTTTACCAATATACCGATAGCTGATGCTAGATAGGCACTTGGAAGAGCTAACGGAAGCGAAGAGAAAATTGAAGAAGGAATACGGCAAATGAAAAAGAGTCTCAATGATTACCTTCAGAATCTGCCCCCCGAGAGGCGAAAGATTGTCGATGACCGTGCTGCAGAAATGGTTGCGGAGGAGATGACTGATTCCCTTGAGAAGCCACAGTTTGAAACCAATGAGTTTGAACTTGACGTTGTCGATCCAAAAGACTTAGCTGCATCGTAGTCGTTCGTCAAAGTCTGATAAAGGAGGCCTATGTTTGTCTGGAGTGTCGGTCGGCAGCTAAAGCGCGTTCCCAAAGGGAAGAAGCAAACTCTACAGTGCGGCAATTGTAAGCAAGAGGCTTCCTTCTATGAATCTACAGTAGATGACAGCTTCAAAGCTTTTATGGTTTTGGATTTGTGGAAACGTTCGAAGCGTGTGATGCAGTGTGGCGAGTGCCTTGCTGTTTGCGATTACTACTCACTCTATCCGGAGGAGAAGCTGGCTGAGGAAGAAGGTGCTCGGGCGGCTGAGGATGCGCGCCGGAAGCGCGAACAAGAAGAGACTCAGAAACGTCAAGAGGCGGAAGCAAAAGAAAGTGCTCGGCAGCAAGAAGAGTCGCGTAAAAAGTATGAAGCTGAAAAGGTTCGCAAAGATCAAGAAGTAGACGATGAGCTAGCGCAGATGAAGAAGCTGCTCGGGAAGTAGTTGCAAATTGGAGGGCTATGAGCGATCCAAACATTCGTATTCTGGCGCAAATTACCTCAAGCGTGATTGAGACCATGGTGGAGGCGATTGAATTGCATTATATGCCGCGTTACAAACTCTCCCCTTGTATACAAAAAGTGCTACGGAAAGTTTATGTTCAGGCGTTTTCAGTTATATTCTTTAAGGTCAAAACTAAGTCGGCGAGAGCTTTTTCTAAGTCGTTATACTGCGATTGGACTTTAGTAAATTGCTCGCTGCTTAGATTCACTGATTTACCTGTCTGCCGTGAAAGGGCTTCTTTGTCGCGGGCAATAGCTTGAGTGAAGATTGAACCCGTTCGCCATACTTGCAAGTCCCTGATGAATTGAGTCAGGTTTTCCTTCTCTTGTGAGTGTAATATGCTGACTGATTTGCTTGCTACTGCCGCACCAAAAAGTTCAGATATTTCAATCACTCCTAACGTCAGTTTCAAAAAATCACTAAACAATTCGCGAGCAACTATGGGAATATTCTCTGAGCGCAAGGGGGTGCCTGTTGATGCCCATAAAACTGTATTTTCGTTAATAGCCGGTCTAAGTTCAAGCAGGGGTGGGAACTCGGTTTTTAAAAAATCATTCTCAAGATCTAGTAGCTTTTCGCTTGGTACTATAAAAATCTGTATGGTCTCGTAGTAGCTTCTAATTAGAAGAGCATAATTGTGTGAGACTACATGTGACTGGTAACAGGTGAATTTGTATGGTGTGTAAGATGGGTCGCGCTTACAAGGTAATGACATTGTTAGCTTCGGTCCGTCAAATACTAGTCTTACTGTCTCGGCTGAAGCACTGTTGTTGAACTCGCGAACAAAGGCATGCACCTCTGCAGAAAAAGTATCAATCCAAGCAAACGCTGACTCTTCGATTAAGGCATAGCGCTTGGGTAGCCAGGTGTCTGCGTGGGCTTGCTTTGCCGCTGGCGTGCATTCAACTAGATCGGCCAGCCAGCCTGTTAACTTTTTCGTTTTAGTATTGGTTAATTGTTGAAGGGTCGTCTGTGAATTCTTTGACAAATGGGTAGGGGCTTCGTGCGGTTGGTGCGGGTTCCAAGATTCTTCGAAGTTTGACATTGAATCTTTCCTTTGGGCTGTTGGGTGTTATTCTGGTGCGGGCTTTCCGATTGTGAAATAGAACGTTGCTCCCTTATCGACAGCGCCCTCTGCCCAAACTCGCCCGTTGTGTCGATCGATTATTCGTTTGACTATAGAAAGTCCGATGCCAACGCCTTCAAATTCACTGGTGCTGTGCAAGCGCTGAAATACACCAAACAACTTGTCGGCATAGGTCATGTCAAATCCGGCACCATTGTCTCTGACGAAGAAAACAGGCCCACCGTCTTGGATAAGGCTACCGAACTCAATTTTTGCATTTTTCGTTCGTCCGCTAAATTTCCAGGCATTACTTAGTAAATTTTGCAACACGATGGCGAGCAATTGTCGATCGCCCTGGCAGCTGAGGTTTTTCTGTATCTGAATATCGACGGATCGAGCACCAGCCTGTTCCGGTAGCTCGGCAATTGTGTCTTCGGCCATTGCGCTTAGATCACAGATCTCGTATTTGACCTGGGTGCGACTGATGCGCGATAGTCTTAAAATCTCATCTATTAGTATGGCCATCTTTTTTGCTGCCGCTTCAATTCGCCTCAAGCAGTCTTTGCCGTCATCATCAAGATTTTGGCCGTGTTCTGCCAAAACTATGCTGCTGAATCCCGATAGTGAGCGCAGCGGTGCACGCAGATCATGTGATACCGAGTACGAGAAAGATTCGAGCTCCTTGTTCGCCGCGTCTAGTTGAGCTGTTCTCTCCAGCACTCGCTGTTCTAGGTTAGCGTTTAGTTCTTGGAGTTTTTCTTCCTTTTCTTTTAGCTCTGATATGTCTCTAAGAATGATAGATAGTCCTACTGGTTTGCCGTTGATATCAAACATGGGCGAAGCCATACTATCGACGTTAACCAGCCTTCCATCCTTCTGCTTGTATACTGTATCTAAGTGCCTAGAAGCAATGCCCCGCCTGGCGCGAGCCAATTTCTCGGTGAAGTCCTTGATTCGAGAGTTCGGTGTAATTAGAGTCTGAATTGTCTGCCCTATTGCCTCATCCTTTGTGTAGTTGAAAAGAGCTTTTGCCGATTTGTTCCAGCTTACTACTGTGCCATCAAGGGTGGTGCTTATGATGGCGTCGGCTGACGACTCGACCAGCATTGACAGGCGAGCCTCAAGCTCTTTTGCTGCAATCACTTTTGATATGTCTGTAAATACAGCAACAATAACTTGTCTTTCACCCATTGTTAATGGGCGGGTCGAGCACAGCACCGGCGTGTTACCGTTCGTTCCGCTCTTGATGGCCATTTGGCTGCGGTCGACTACGGGAAGTTTCTTCTGTATTGAGGATTTAAAAGTATCTTGGTATGAGGCTGGAATGTAGTTAAGAATACTTGAGCCGAATACTTGTTCCAGTGCCCTGTTGACGAGGTCGGCAAAGCCAGCATTGCAATAGAGGATGTTACCGTCTAGAGAGCAGGTGACAGCGCCCTCAGCCATAGATTCGACCATTAGGCGATAGGGCTCATGGGCTCCGTCTAGGGTAAAAGCATGCTCGCCTTGTGGACCGGGCACCATAAGAGCATCGATTTCGCCACTGCGTATTGCCAGCAGGGTGTCTTTTGCCTCGCTCAATCGCATTCGTAAGTCTAAGACTTCGCGCCACAGTTCTTCTTTAGGTGATTGGTTGGTTAACTGCCCGTCGTTCATACTTTTTAGCTCCGCTGCCCTGTTTCGCTTTGAGTGTTAATGTCGAGGATGGCAAGTACCTTCTTTTTGTCTGATAGGTCTCCAATCAATCGGCGCATCGGTAAAGGGAAATTCTTAATCAAGGTGGGCAAGGCAATTAGTTCTATCTGCGCAGCTAGTTCTGGCTTTTGATGAATGTCGACTACTTCCAGCTCGTAATTTCCGGCCAGCTCGTTCTCACCAATTGCTTTGATATTGGTTATGGCATTATGAGAACGCAGGGTTGCACCATTTATGAAGAGTTGCAGCATATATTTTTCTGGTGTGCTTGCGGTGCCGTTATCTTCGTCTGATGGTTCCTTCATTTGTACAACCTTTCTTATAGCGGAGTGACTAGAACTGGTCATTGCTACGACTACTTCTCGTCTAGTTAAAATTCCGGTCTGGTCTATGTTTTACATTTCATATTTGTTGGGAGAGCGAATGCTTTCTTGGGCTTTGCCTAGAATTTCAACAGATTCTAAAAATGCTTCAGTCTCTTTGCGCTCAACCTCAAATTGAGCCTGAATTTCGGCAATTTTGGCTTCCATAGCTTGTCTCTTGAGGGTAATCATGGCGCGACGACGCTCACAATCTTGGTTAGATGCCAGCTCGGCAAGCTTATCTTTAAGTTGCTGATTGGCTTTAGCCGAGCCGGTAAGGATGCCATTGGGGCCGACATAAACGTCAAGAAGTTCGACACCGTGGTTGGTGATGACAAATTCACGCACGTTATTCGAATGAGCCATTCCTCGAGCTTTTAGTACATAGAGGGCGCGAGTGCGTTCCCCGGCCTGCTCAAGGTTGCGCAGTGATATCCAGCAGTCTATTAACGATGTAATGCCCAGTTCGGTCTGCTCAAATGTTCCTTCGCCCTTGCTGATGCAAGTGAACAAGCTTGTGATCTGACGAGACTTGATCAAGTCTACTAAACACATTAGCATCGCCCCAGACTCTGCCGAATTGCCGGAAAGCTCAAAACTTGAGACTGGATCAAGCACAACTACAGATGGCTGAAAATCGTCAAGTGTATAACGTATCGATGCCAGGTGGGTGTCCAGCCCGTAGTTCGTCGGTCTGACTGCTTTGAAAAGCAGCAATCCTTTGTCTGCCCAGATTTTAAGATCAATTCCAATCGAGAGCATGTTGCGCAAAAATTGGTCAGGCGATTCTTCAAAAGCAAAGAAGAGAGCGCGCTCCCCCCGCCTGCAGGCGGCGTCAATCAAATGGGCCGCCACGCTTGTCTTTCCGGTACCAGTCGAGCCTGATACCATTATTGTTCCACCGCGATAGTAGCCTTTGCCGCCGAGTAACTCGTCGAGTTGCGTTATTCCGGTAGAAACTAAGTCAGAAGAAACTTTGTAATTGAGACTGACTGCGGTAATCGGTACCACCGAAAATCCGTGCTCGTTAAGAAGAAAGGGATATTCATTGGTACCATGAGAAGAACCGCGGTATTTTATAATGCGTAGATGACGAGTGGCTATTTGATTTTGCACTCGCTGGTCGAGCAAAAACACGCAGTCAGATGCATATTCTTCTAAACCATGCCGGGTTAGAGTATTAGCACCACGTTCAGCGGTTACTATGGCGGTAACATTTTTGTCCTTGAGCCAGCGAAATAGCCTTCCTATTTCTGAACGTAGAATGCGCTCATTGTTCAGAGCGGAAAATAGAGTTTCGATGGTGTCAATTGCTACTCTTTTGGCCCCAATCGAATCAATGGCATGGCCAAGGCGGATGAATAGTCCGTCGAGATCGTAGTTACCCGTCTCTTCTAGCTCTGCCCTCTCGACTCGTATTTGGATTATTGAAATCTTTTTGTCTGCGATTAGCTGTTCGATTTCAAAGCCGAGTGACCCTACATTCTCAATTAGCTCCTTAGTGTCTTCTTCAAATGAAATGAAGACACCAGCATCGCCATGAGTGGTGGCACCATTGATGAGAAATTCCATGGCAAAAAGGGTCTTTCCCGAGCCCGAACTTCCACACACAAGGCTGGTTCTTCCTCTGGGCAGTCCGCCCCCCGTAATCTGATCTAGTCCGGGAATGCCACTTGGGCACTTCTTAACGCTTTTGCCAGATTTTGACTGGAGGCTAGTCTGATTATTTGTCATTGAGCTTCCTCATGGGCAAGGTCTGAGTATGGGGGCATGATTGATATGCTTTGCGCGTTTGTTATTATCAGAGTTTGTGGCTGCTGATTCAATTGCAGCCAGTAAGTTCCTGTCTGAATCACCGCATCATTGAATTTTGTAAATTCTATTGGCTTTGTAATGTAGCTGTTGCATTGATTCTTGTAGCTATTGATAAGGTCTTCTTCTTCTTTGGAAGATGTAAGCATTACAACCGGAATGAGTTTTGTTCTTTCATTTTGGCGAATTTGTTTGAGCACTTCAATGCCGTTTAACTTTGGCAGTTTTATATCGAGTAGAATCAGCGCTAGAAGATCAAGCTTTGGTGCATTTGCTTCTTCTGTTGAGTGAGTCAACCATTGAACGGCTTCTGCTCCATCTTTTAGGTGAATTACTTCCAAAGCTGAATTGCACTTCTTTAATGCCCTCTTTGTCAGTTCAGCATCATCTTCGTTATCTTCGATAAGCAAAATGGTTTGTGTCATTGTCTATTTGCCAAACCTTATTGCAGAGCGGTTGTAATGGGAAATTGGAAATTACTCTCTCGAAAAAGCTTGATGCAGGCATCCACCGCTGGTGCCTCATACACTGAGCCCCGCCCGCGGGCAATCTCGTCTAGAGCTGCGTCGATTCCTAGGGCTGCTCTGTAGGGTCGGTGGGAGGCCATCGCTTCTACCACATCTGCAACTGCGATAATTCTTGCCTCACGGAGAATCTCGCCGTCTTTTAGTCCCCGCGGATAGCCTGAGCCATTAAGTCGCTCGTGGTGCTGCCAAACTATTTCAGCTATTGGCCAGGGGAAATCTACTTTTTTCAGAATGTCATAACCCGCCTCAGAGTGGGTCTTGATCAATTCAAATTCGATGGTGCTGAGCTTTGTTGGTTTGGCTAAAATCTCAGAAGGAATTTGAATTTTGCCGATGTCGTGAACTGAAGCTGCCAGATATATGACGTGGATTTTTTCTTCTGAGAAATCAAGTTCTTTCGCTATCGCTCGAGAAAGCTCAGCGACGCGGTGCTGATGTCCGGCTGTATACGGGTCGCGCAGTTCAGTAGTGGTCGCCAGTGCTTCTAGCGCATCTTCAAGGCTTTGTCGTAATCTCGTTTGAAACTCCAGCGCCTCTAGTTGCGCCTTGTCGCGCTCATCTCTAAGCCTAAAGTTTTGAATGGCCAATGATAGATCGGCTGCTAGTTCTTCAAATACACTCTTCTCGATGTCTGAAAATTTACTTGATTTCTTGTCATAGAGTTTTAGTTCGCCTCTGTGGCTATTTACACCATAGGACAAAGGTAGCAAAATAGCCGACGCACAATGGTCATTGCTGGTCGCAACACCTTGCATGGGCTCGAACTGGCCTTGAGTATCGGCCGAGGCCGGAGCATAGTTTATACACTCAGGGCTGTCTAGTTTACTTGCCGACGAATTTGCTTTGTCTGGGCCGATCTCTGTTGATTCGTTATAGACTAGAGTGTAGCCATTATTGTCTGTAATTGTTTGACATATTTCGCTCAATAACTGCGCTTCACTTCCGGCGCGAATCGCCAGCTCATTGCACTTGCTTAAGATTGAGAGAGCACGATTGGTTCTTAGTAGATTCTTTTGCTGAGTCTTTAGGTCTGTGATATCGGTCATGGTGCCTACATAAGACGTTGTTTTTTCTTGCGCATCTTTTGATGGCATCGCTTTCATAAGAACCCAACGAAGCTTTCCGTCTTTTTTCAAGATGCTACATTCCGACTCAAATGGAGCTTCAGAAGCAATTGCTGTTAATAATATAGATAAAACAATTTCTCTGTCATCCTCAGCGATTGCTTGTCGCCAGCCCATCCCTTCTGCTTTTTCGGCGCTCAACCCCAGAATCTCGTAGCCGCTATCGTTCAAGAAGATAATTTCAGTACTAAGTGAGAGCATGAATATGCCGACCTGCGATACTTTGGCCAGAGTGCGAAAGAGCTTCTCACTACTGCATAGCTCCTCTTCTGCTATTCGTTTCGCCCGGCGGATGTCGGCTTCTGCCAGTTCTCGTCGAATGGCTGGCACCAGTCGATGGCGGTTGTTCTTCATCACATAATCTTGGGCGCCTGCCTTCATCAGTTCAACGGCCAATTCTTCGCCGATCTGTCCAGAGACTACAATAAATGGCAGCTCAGCATCATGCGCCCGGGTAATTTTTAGGGCTGAGAGGCCGTCGAAGCTAGGCATTTGGTAATCAGCCAAGACTAAGTCCCATTTTTGTGAGGTTAATGCTTTAGTAAGGCTATCGGCTGTATCTACTCGTTCAAAGGAGAGATTGAATCCTTCCTCGCGCAGCTGATGGACCAAAAGCAGCGCATCGTCTTCTACGTCTTCTATCAGAAGCGCTTTCAATTCAATTGACATTTATTTTCACTCTATAAGGTCTGTCGACTGGCTTCCCGGCTGGATTCCTGGGCAGAACTGACGCTAATCTTATAGTGTGCTGCTAGTAGCTGCTCGGATTGCCCTCCGCAACTTCTATGGGGAACGTATCACTCAGATTGATTCATGACGCCTGTGTACAGTAAACAGGATCTAAGATTTAATAGCATCCGTCCATAGGATGATGGGGTGATTAATTGACCAAATCACATCAAGAGGTTGCGGTCTAAAAGTATTGCAATAGACGATTTAATTTTCTAAACCACAATAATCGACCCACCAGCTTTCTTGCAGGCCTTTAGTTTTTTTGTATCAATGGCGGTATCAGTAATAATTGAGGCAACTTCATTCAACCAGGCAATGCGATATGGTGCGACTTTTCCGAACTTCTCGCTGCCGGCTAAAATAGCTGTTTCTGCTGACTGCTTGATAAATGCACTTTTGACTAGGGCATCATCAGGGTGTGAAACCGTAGCGCCAAATTCTTCGTGAATACTTTCTACGCTCACCAGGGTTAAATCAGCTTGTATCGCTTCAATTTCTTTTAGTAGGCCTGGGCCCATAGTCAGCAGTAGTTCTTTGACTACACGGCCGCCTAAGAGACGTACGTGGCAATTGCTTTGTTCTGTCAAGGCAATTGCTGTGGGCAAACTATATGTAATGAATGTGGCTTTGAGATCTTTCGGCAAAAAGCTTGCTACCAGGGCGGTTGTTGTGCCGCCATCAATGAAGACTACTTGACCGGGGCTAATTAAGGCAGCCGCTCTTTTGGCAATGGCCGATTTTTCATCAACAGATTGTCGCTGTCTCTTCTCATAGCTGAATGACACTTGGCCAACCGGCAAGGCCCCACCATGCACTCGTTTGATTGAGCCAGCCAGAGCCAGATCTTTGAGATCTCGTCTAATTGTGTCTTCAGAAACATTGAATTCGGCAACCAGCTCAGAAGAGAGCACCCGGCCGCGCTGGCTTAGTGTTTCTAGAATTCTCGATTTTCTCTCTTCATTAAGCATTTTATGGTTTTGCTGGTTTGTGCTGGGTTTGCGGTTGTCAATTGCGGGGTTTTGCGTGTATCATGTCGATATAGTGAAAATTATAGTCTAATTTGCGGGTTTGTGCGGGTGCTGAGAGATGGATACTAATAAAAGTGATTTGAAAGTTAGTGCAGCAAAGGGTCAGTCTTTCCCTTTTAAAGTTGCTGCAGTCGATTTGGACGGTACATTGCTTTGCCCTAATAGAACTGTTAGTGCGGCCAATCAGCGCGCTATTCAAAAGTTGCGCGATCACGGCTGTCAGATTGTGATGGCCTCGGGGCGCAGGCACGAAGACATTCTTCCGTATTATCACCTGCTTGGTTTGACTGCCCCTGTAATTTCTTGCGATGGCATTGTTATCAAAATGCCTTTGACAGAGGAAATTTTGTTAGAGAAAAGTTTGCATGAAACCCTTGCCCACTCGCTAATTGAAGCTGGTCGCGAGCACAAAGTAAGTATCTACTATTATCACGGCGAATCTGTATTCTATGCCCATGAAAACGAATACACTCTTGGATATCAGGCCTGCACACGTTCGCGCAAGCCAATTAAAAATGAGTACATACACGAACTGAAAGGTAATCGCGCTCAGAAATTAGTTTTCTGTGAGCATCCAAGCCGTATTGCTGAGATTAAAGCTCATTTGACCGATCGCTTTAAAGATCACGCCCAGGTAATTGAAACTGAGCCAGGCTATTTAGAATTCATGCCTCTTGCCACCAGTAAGTTCACGGGATTGCAAGCATTGATGGGTAAGCTAGATTTCCACACCGATCAAGCCCTTGCTTTTGGTGACAACTGGAATGACGTTGAGATTCTCTCTGGTGTTGGTTTCGGCGTGGCCATGACGGTCAGCAGCGAGGCTGCTAAGAAAGCAGCCAAAGCAGTATCACCTGCTGGTGATTCTTCTGAGTCGTTTGCTCGCGCTGTAGACTTAGTGTTCGAGCGCTTCTATCCAAATGCTGCACAACCAGCCGCTGCCCAGCCAGTCGCGACTGAGTCTCAGGCACCTCTGCTTAAACGCTAAGGTCTCATCTAACTGCAGCTAACAGCGATTAGCTTCGATTAACGACGAACTTATCAGGCTTGCCTTGTAGCATATTGATCATCGAAGAGGTGGCAATGTCACTAGCTTTCTTATTAGCATCGTGCGTGTTGTAAGCAGTTGACTGATTAGAAAAGTAGAAAACGCCTACAGGTAATTCCTTGAATTCTTCTGCCGGTAAATGATCTGCGGCTGCCCGCAGTCGACCGCTTTGTAATTCCTTTAGCAATGCCTCTGGCGATACGGCGCCATGAAAAGAAGTATCCACCAGTAGGCTACCGGTTTTCATTTTGGCTAGCTCGGCAGCACCAATGTAGCTGTCACCGGCGGCCTTTGATGCGTGCAGTGTGACTACATCGGCTACCTGCAAAAGTTCATTTAAGGCCAAGTATTTGATACCTAGTTTTTCTTCGATTTCTGGCTTGCGCCGCTGGCTGTAATAAGAGACATTCGCTACTCCAATACCTTTTAGCATTTTGGCAACGATAGCACCGATGGTGCCCATGCCGACAATGCCTACATGCGAAGTCAAAAGTGAATTGGTTGTTTGAAATGATTTGTCACCGGTGCGTCCGAGTTCGAATAAATTGCGTTGCATTGCCAACATGATTGTGAGCGCGAACTCGGCGACGGCTTGAGCATTGGCTCCTGGGCAGTTGCTTATGGCGATATTCTTTTTTGCTGCTTCACCGTGGCCAGGTATATAACCGAGCCAGTCGGTGCCTGTGAATGTTAGTGCTTCGAGGCAATCGGCTGCCTCGATTATCTTTGCTGTTACTTTTTCTATTCCACCAAGAATATAACCGTGCTTACCTTTTACGGCCTCAATTAGTTCGTCTTCGCTGGCCATTGGTTTATCCAGGCGAGTCACGACAATGCCCTGGGCATCTAGTTCTTGAATGTGCTCGTCGAAAATGAAGAGGCTGTCCGTTACAAGCACATGCTTTTTCAAAATACTATCTCCTGGATATTGCGACTTGGATATTTTCAATCATTGCTGTGTCGATTTAGGCCGTGCTGACTCAAGTGGCACTGACTTAAGGGGCACTGCAATACTTCCTTTGTCTATAGTGATTAGATCTTTGCCGAAAGACCTATGGTCAAAGCGCATTTCGTAGTTCAGTTTCAAACCGTTGCTGTCAATTCCGACCATGGTTAAGGTTGAGGACGAGTGATGGTCTGGTGGCCCTTGAAATGATTCCCCGGGCGCAAGAGTAAATTTGCTTTCTCTGTTGGGGCCTTTTGTATATTGTCCGTCTGAGACTATTTGAGCCCTACCTATATTTTTACTATTTTCTTTGCTCTCTTTGATTTCAAGCACGTGGCAACTCAGTGACTTAACTAACCAATTTGCTTGTTCTGCTTGTGTTTGCTTGGTTTCAGTGGCCATCGCTCCGCCTGCAAAGACAAAAAATAGGAGTAATAGCATGCCACAGGGTGTTCGCATTTTTAATTACCATTTGCTCTAAAATAGTCGCTATCATTGAGATTATTATGTCAGAGTCATCGCCATCTACACTTACCCTGCCTGATTTGACTGCTCTGATTAAAGAGCAGTTGCTGACACGCTCAATTTTGATTGGCATAGACGGTTGCGGAGGCGCGGGAAAGAGTCATTTCTCAGCGCATTTAGGCAAAGAGCTAGCTGCTCTTGCTCCAGTGCAGATTGTGCACATGGATGACTTTTACAAGCCATCATTTCAGCGTTTACCTCAGCGTGAATGTGATGCCCTAATTGGCTCTGATTTTGACTGGCAACGCTTGCGCCGCGATGTTCTCCTGCCATTGAGCCACGGAGAGAATTGCAGTTACCAGCGCTATGATTGGCCTAGTGATTGTTTAGCTGAGTGGCATACAGTTCCAGCTAGCGGCATAACAATTGTCGAGGGAATTTATTCGATTCGCTATGAGCTGGCCTCTTTGTACAATCTTACTGCTTGGGTGTATTGCTCTCGCAGTCAGCGATTGGAGCGTGGCGTTGAACGCGATGGCGAAGCTAAGCGTGACCTTTGGGAAAAATATTGGATGCCCGTTGAAGATCGTTATGTCGAACTAGAAGAGCCCCATCGGCGGGCTAAGATTTTAGTTGATGGCTCTGGCTGCTCGGCAAATCTTTCAGTTCGTGGTGAATTAGATTGCCTTTTCTCCCCCGGCTCAAATGACCTTTTCGCCACGGGTGACCATATTTAGCTCAAGCAGCATACGTTTCATTTTTAGCACTTCGCCCTCAAGCTGTTGCAGCATTGCCATGCGTGTATTGAGGCTACTGATTGTTAGAGCTTTGCGATGGGCGACGCTGGCTGTGATCACATCGAGCTGTTTGCGTGATTTGGGATCGGTAAAATCAGGTAAGTTGTCATCAGAAATCCACCTATCTATCAATTGCTCTCTGCGAGTTTTTCCGCTTTGATCGCCTGGCGGGATAGTCTGCAAAAACTGCCAGACTGACACTGGGTAATCAATGTCTGGCGTGACTGGATAGTCGAATATTTTGGCCAAGATATTGGGTTCGTTTTCTGAACGAGTCTTCTTGCCGGCCACCTGTTTCATTGCCCACATTGAAAAGAATGAGGGAACAAGACCGGCGATGATGCCGTTAACGCCCGAAGGAATAGCGTAATTTGGATATTTGTAGGTTGGTATGGTAAAACCTTCTGCCACTGCCCATAGTGCACCATTGGTGATAAAGGCCGCAGCATTAGTTTTGGCAACTGTTTGATCTCGGGCGTTTTGATAGCTGTTGAGAATTTCTTCGTATACGTTCTGTTCTGCTTCAACTTCTGACATGACAAAGTCAACTTCGAGCGATGTTTTTTGAATTAGTTGGTGCGCTTCGAGCAGGGCGTCGTTTAAATCTTGTCTGGTCGCGAGAGTTTCTAAGGACACCTCTGAATTTTGTGCTGCTCTTTTTGCTTTTAGGCTTTGTATTCGTTCCAGTATGGGCGTCAAGCCAATGGCATTAGACAATTGCAGAGAATTTGCTGAAATTCCATCGCTATTGAGGTTGATGCCAGTTTTGAGAATTTGAGTGGGCAGACTAACTGTGTTAGCTCGGGGGCTAGAGCTAAGCGGATTGCTGAGCAGATTACCTATGGGATTGCTGACTGAATTGTTGAGCAGATTTCTTATGGGATTGCTGACCGGATTTGTAATTGGTCCCCTGATCGGAGCATTGGCACCATTGGCTTCAGCGGCCGCCGCTAGTGGGTTTAGAACTAAGGCGAGAGAACTTATTGTGCAGAGAATATGCCCAAATTTCATTGAAGTTTTATTGGTCCCCGATTGTGCCTTGGCGAGTATAACAAAAGGCGTCAGCGCAGGGTTGACATTTTTCAAGACTAAAATTCTAAGGCTAAATTTCGGGCAAAAAAAAGAGAGCCGGCAGAACCGACTCTCTCTTATGCTTTTTAGCCTTTTGAGCTAGACGCTAATTACTTTCTTGTGAAAGTAACGGTAGCTGTCTTCTCTTTGGAGCACATTTCGACGCCAGTTGTGAAGTCGAATTTGCTAGCCAAGGAAGTCATGCAAGCTTCCATGCCTTTGCTCATTTCTTCTCTGTTTTCGTCTTTGATCAAGCCAGCTTGCTCAAGAGCTTTGAACATGCCGCATGATAGGTAGTGAAGGGTTGCTGATTTCTCGTTGCCCCAGATTTCTACCTTGCTGCCGTAGACGTTAACGTCGAATTCAGCGATAGCTTTTACTAGTTCGTAAGGAGTTTTGACTCCGAGACCTTTGAAATACTCAACTTTGTGAGCTTCCATTGCATGCTTGAATTCAGTAACAGCTTTCTCTCCGCCAAACTTCTGAAGAAGTTGCATTGTGGTCATCCAGTTAAGGCCCAAAACGCGTGAAGCTTGTTCTTGGATTCTGATTGTGTTCCAGTTAGCTTCAACAATGGTTTTTTCGGTGGTTACGGTTGTAGTCATTTTTTCTCAAATACTCCAGGGAGCGGTGTGGTCAGGTAACTCAGTAAGTATATGAGCGGAATCAAATATCTTAGCTGCTTTTAAGGCAGGCTTATTTATTGCTCTTGGCAAGGCCGCCGTTGCCTCTTCTGCAAACTTGCCTAGCAAAGTTTTCTACAGATTTGCCTTAATATTGAGGCCGGGTTCATTTTTTACTACTTATATAGAGGCAGTCAATTTATATGAGCCGACCGAGTTCCGAAGTTGAAGTGTTGGCTGAATACGCCTATGAGGAATCGCGGAAAGCATCAATGATTGCTCTTTGGAGCGGTCGTGTCTGCGTGCTCGTTAGCTTCATTGCGCTTAATTGGATTGCTCGAAGCCGACCACAGAGTGAAGAGATGAAGCAAATTCTTCTTTCTGCGCCGAAGTATTTACCAGCGTTTCTCGCCAGCAAGACTTCAGTGTGCACCTTAGTTGTCCTGCCTGCTTTCTACATAGTGGCTTGGAGTTTCTGGTGGTTCGCCCCTGAAGCTGCTGAGACTAGCTGGCTTTATGAAAATATTTCTTTAGTTGTGGGTTTGGTTTATCCTGTTTTTGCCTGTTTCTGGTTGAAGCGCTTGTATCTAAATTGGGTGCTGGCACACGGTCAGTCGAACGGGAGGAAGATCAGCATTTGGACTTTGTTTGTGTGTTTCGCTGTAGTTGGATTCAACAAAGTTTGGCAGATTCTCTATCAGACAATCTTTTTGATCTATGCGTTTCTAGCGGTGAGTTCTGGTCTTACTCTTGCTAATTTATTTAGCAAGCAGCAAGGTCTCTTTGTATCTGTGCAGCACAGCTTGACTCTTTCGCGTGGACACTTCTGGGAACTTGGTCGTCTGTTTTCATCCACAGGATTTTCTGCTCTTGGAACTATTGTGCTAAATCAACAACTTCACCTTTTTCTGTTTGAGCGGCCGCCTTCTGAGTCGATAGTAAGCGTTCTCATCCATGCGAGCCTAGATACCGGTGCTGCTCTGATCTGGCTGCTTCTCGACAGCATTATTTTGTTGCGTGGCCTTGAATATCTGGAGCTGCGAAAAACAATCGCAATGCCTGTGAAGCAAGACGTCCGAAAATAGTTGAGGAGTAGCAGCGACAGCTGCCAGCGTGATTGGTGATGAAAAAACGATCTCGACCCACAGATAAACAAGTCATGATTGAGGATGTGATTGAGCCGCATCCGCATAATCTTCGCAGCCCATCCGTAGCTATGGCGTTTTCTGAAGTTGCAGCCGAATGGCATAAGCCTAAAAATTGTGGGTTTACACCCAATTGGTATAGCCAGCCAATTACCTCCACTTCCTGGCAGGCATCTGGTGTCATTGCTTCGCGGGTGTAGGCGACAATAGAAGTGCCCGATAGTAAATCATCCGGCATGAGCAACTCTGTAAAATCGTCAATGCTTTGAAACAGAAATGGCATTGCCTGGTTCCAGTAGTCACATGCGGCTACCACTAGCATGCGATACGCAAGTGTGGGCAACACGCTCGATAACATTGTCTTGGCCATGCTGTTTGATATTGTCTTCGAGTCTATTTACAGCAGCAGCGCTTTCTCGACGAGCTTCGCTGTTTTCAGTTAGCACCAATTTGAGCTTGGCTGAAACCTGTTCAATTAGGTTGCGTCGGGCAAATTGAGCGAATTTCTTGAGCTTGGCTGTTTCCATTTACAATTGTCCTGTGGAGGCTGAGTTTATCTGGGCAGCGAAGAGTCGCATCTGGCCGACTGAGTCAAGTCCGAAGAGGCCAGAATCCGGGCCTCGCTAGCCCGCGCGTAAAACCGAGCATATCTATGCGCGACCGCGCGTAAACCGCGCATGGAAAGTCCTGTAAGACCCACAGGCTTTGAATCTACTGATCGCAGACCGCGCGCAAACCGCGCGTAAACTGTTCCATCGAGTTAGGGTATTAGAGCTTGAGTTCATAACTGGCCGATTTGCTTTCTCCTCTTTGGGCAATTTTCCCTTGGTCTTTCAGGCGACAGAGAAGCCGATAAGCTTGATCTTTATTCAGTCGACATAACTCCATGACATCGATTCGCTTGATTGAACCGTGCCGGGCTATGTAGCTAAGAACCATTTGCTCTTGTTGAATTGAGTCAAAGCCCGCTTGCCGCACATAGGCAGCTTTTTGGCCTGTATGTTGATAAAGTTTCGCACTGAGTGTGTATGTACGTCCACGGCTAGTGCCATGAGCTTCAATAAGGCCTGCTTCCACAAGCTTTTCAAGAATTGCACGAACGGCTGGTTCTGGCTTCTGCACAGAGTGAACAAAATCGGCTGTCCTTAGCCTGCGCTCTTCTCTCAAGCGGGAGAGAATAATTAAACTGTTGAGAGGCATCGGGCCTGTTCTATCTTCCTGTTCTAATACCATTCGGAGAAAATCTAGATCAGGCTCGGTATTGATCATTTGTACTGTGACTGTTGCCGAGTCGGACGCACCATAGTCAGGCGCTGGTCGGCCAAAGCGCAGCATGCCTTCATAAATGCGATCAATTCCACGGCCTGTTCTCTCAGCCAGCCCGATGCGCTTAACAATATCGGCTAGTAAGGGGTTGCGGGACCGTGGTGCCGCAACGAGAAGATTCTGAAGTGTCACGCCTTCCACAAAACCGCCAGGATTGGAGATTGACAAGCCATCGCTATCAAGTCGAACGTGTGCCGCGCCTAGTCTTGAATAGTCACGATGCACCAAGGCATTGACAAAGGCCTCGCGAAATGCGCGTCGATCATAGTTTGGAATAGGTACTCGAAATAGTCCAAATTGTATTTCTTGTTCATTTACACGCGCTTTGAAGAGCTGTTCGACATCTTCAAAGATTTGCAGCAGTGGCTTGCGATAAAATTCATTGACTCGAACATCAGTGCCTTCTAAGACTTGAAAGGCTACTTCGTGAGCGGGTAGATATTGGCGCAAGTGCTCTTCGCGTCCGAGCAAAAGTAAACCTGCCAATGTTGGCCAATGCTTTCCTTCTGCTTCGACAGTCAAGCCCAAAGCGCCATCTAATTCATTGTCAGCAAGCGGTAGCAGTGATCGGTCGCCACCATATTTTTGAATAGCCTCACGAATACGGTGGCGCTCAAGCAGATTCAGCTCTTTTGATGAGACTGTTTTGATAACCATTGCCGACGGGTCAACTAAGCCCAATCCTGATTGTCGTTGAATAAATTCATGTGGATAGAATGGCACAGCCTCTGGTTTACCATTCCCCATCATGCGTCTCCGCTGGAGAACGCCATCCGAGGTGGATACGAGCTGCATCGATTTAGGCACTGATATTCGCGCAACACTTCTGCCTTCAACTTTACACAATTCGATCATCACCGAAATCGATGGATTGGTTTTATTGGCAATAAGGGCATGTAGTCCTGAAAGATTTTCATGATTTGGATGAAGGCCCGTAATACGTCCATCATCTTCAACCCCGAGTAAAAGGTCTCCGCCTTCAGTATTGGCAAGCGAAACCACGGCGACCACAAGATCGCGATCAGGCAAGCCCTTAATGTCGCTCTTGAACTCTAGTGTGAGTTTCTCACCTTGTTGCACTAGCTTTCTGATTTCGTTTTGTGCGTTGCTATCAGTGGCCATTTCTCGTTCCTAAATCTGAAATTTCGAAGCCCCCACTTTATATCTTTGCACCATATTCATAATTTTAACGCTTAGTGCTGAATAGGCTGCTCTCTGATTTTAGAATATCTAATGCGTTCCACAATGGCTGCACTCATGTGAGGCCTCGACAACGTTCCATGGGCAGGCTGGGCCGTGGTCAGAGTGCTCTTCATAGTCTGTGCTGTCATCTATTTCGAACATACGGTCGCGTATCAGTTCTTTTTCTTCGTGTCTGCCTAGATGATGCATCGAGCGAAACATTCCTTCTAGAGTTTCAAGCAAAAACGGATGGTCGTCAGATAAGTACTCTTCTTGCTGAGTCAATGCTTGCGCAAACAACCCAAGAGCCTCTTCTTCCAGCGATTGTTTTGCCAGAGTGTAACCGAGGCTATATAGGGCCTTTGATGTGTCATATAGATCTACGGTGTTCCCGTCAATATTTTGCAATTCGTCAAGCTGCTCAAGTGAGAGTTTGAACATATCGGCTGCACGGTTGTAGTTGTCGAACTCCTTGAAGAAACCTCCAAATAAGTAAAATAGATCTGCTTTTACTTGGGTTGCTGGCGTAGTCTCTTCAAGAAGCAAGGCTGACTTTCTTTCTATAATCTCAAGCAATTCTTCAGCTGGTAATTTGACTGTTTCGAATAGCAAAAGAACCAAAGCAAAGGTAGTCAGAAACACCATGTTGTCGTCTTTGATTGCGGTTGCTTCTTTCAGTGCCTTTTTTAAATGCTTCTTCGCTTCTTTGTAGTCGCCGCGTTTTGAGAACTTGCGAGCAAGCTCTAGGTCATTTTGCAAACGTTCAACTCTTTCTTTGTTGTTAGAAGTTGACTTGTAGTCTTCAAATTCCCCAATGCGTTCACCTAATGCTTTTTCGCATGCTACCATCCAGTCTATAGCGCCAGAGCTGCTTTCCCAGGCTGACTTTGAAATGTTGAACGAATAGTCGTCTTTCTCTTGCTCAAATTCATCATCATTATCATCATCAGTCAACTCAATGTTCGCTTCACCGACCAACTGATCATAAATGTTTCGGTCGAACGAGATAGCATGGTGTAGGGCGGCTTTTGAGGCTATGGTGTCGCCTTCAGTGCGATAGCGCATAAGAGCATTGAAGTAAAGCCAATCGGCAGAATCGTCTGGTTCAGTCAGTAATTGGAAAGCCTCTTCGTTGCGATTCTGCAAAATCAACCAGCTCGTTGTAATGATTAATAGCTTGCCCTCACTGATAAAGAGGTACCCTCTTAAAGGGCGAACTTTTGTTATTAAACCAGCGACATCAAGCATTATTGCAATTGCTTGGTCAAACTTTTCTTTTTGCCAAAGATATTGGGCAAATTCAGCGGCGACTATAAAGTAGGCTTCATGTTCTAGTAAGTAAGCTTCTCTGCCGTCGCTGAGGTCATCGTGCTCACAGCCTTTGTCTTCGTTGATGCTTTTGCAGTTGTCTAGATGGTTGTCGATAAGGGCGTCATGAGTTATGCACTCTCGTTCAAGAGCCTTGATGGCAATTTGATAGTACTGCTCCATTTCGGCTTCACTTTTAGAGCCTTCTCTTGCCATGACGGCGTTCGCTATTGAACTATCGGGTTGTAGTTTTAGAATTTCTCTGGCTGCGGCCAATCGTTCTTCTCTTGTGTCAGATTCAAGCATTTCTTCTGCGGTATTGGCGATGAATGCAAGTCGTCGCTGTTTTTCACTTTGATCAACCCTCACAACTTCATTCAGATAAAGGCAAAGAGTGCCCAAATCATCGTGAGGGCCAGATCGCGTGACTATGTACTCAGCGTCGGCTGTAAGCTGCTCTTGTTGGGTTGGGGTGTTTTTAGTAACAGTCATTTGTCGAACCTCAACTTTTCTATGTTTAGCTTAATTTTGATATTGGAGTTTCGGCTGATAATTGGATAACTTAACCGCTAGTCAAGTACCCTGCGGGCGAAGACCTCTATTACTTTAGACCGCGCGTAGAAGGCCAGTAGTCTTGGCGTTGAGGGTTTGTCGGCCGCGCATAGATGCTTGCTATTTATCGTTTGAGTTGATAAGTGGCCCATCTTTTTTCCCCGATTTGGTCTATTTTGCCTTGGTCTCTGAGATTAGATAGAAGTCGATAGGCTTGATCTTTGTTGATTCTGCATAATTCCATTACGTCAACTCGCTTAACTGAGCCATGCTTTTTGACGTAGGTCAGAACTATTTGTTCTTGTTGAATGGAGTCAACGCCTGCCTGCCGCACGTAAGCCGCTTTCTGTCCAGTATGTTGATAAAGGCTGGCGCTGAGCGTGTAGGTCCGGTTGCAATTGTACTGCCTACCATAGGGCGTGTGCAGCCTTCTAGTATTTTCTAATCAACCATTGTGTCCGGCTTCTGAGACCGTTTTAAGGCTATTCTAAGGTTTGTCTTATTAGTTGGCTGCTTGTTTGAAGAATGATACTAGATATGGTGCTGATTTTTGTTCTCAGCTTTGTATCGGAATCCAAATCTCTAGACCGCCGAGCCCTGTGACTGGGTCGAACTTTTCATCGTAGAGTTCAAACTCAGGTCCCTTTGCTGCTTTGTATTCACTATGTGGCAGATACTTATCCCAAATGGTGATGCAAGTTTGGCGAATAGTTGAGATGTGATCGGTGTGCGTAAATACAAGATAGGTTTGCACTGGAATTTCTAAATAATGAAGTTCTGCGCTATCTGGCGCGTTGGTAGCAACTTCCCACGCGCACATATAATTGAAGTAGCCATTGTCATCACCATCATATTTAGCACCATAAGCGCATTTGCCAACTTGTCCTTGAATATTGCCGATATGGGCGCCGAAGCGCTGCCAAAGCGACGGTATGGCTGCGCTGCTTTCGCAGTTGTAACGTTCACTCAGCCCGGCCAGTTTCATGGCCCTACCAGTTTCAATTCTTGGTTCTGTCAAATTGTCGACAATTGTTTCAGTCATCTTGATTGGCTCCACTAGAGTGAGATTTTCTATGCTCTTTTGTGCTCTAACCATTTCTGGTGTGCAGTTAAACTGATCGCGAAATGCCCTAGTGAAAGCTTCATGTGAGCTGTATCCAGCTTCAATTGCCACCGCTAAAATTTCAGGCGCCCCTGCGGCCAATGAGTGTGCAGCTTGGGTTAGTCGTCTGCCGCGCACATACTAACTTATTGAGCTGCCCATTGCCAGGTTAAAAGCTCGCGATAAGTGAAAGCGCGATACACCGGCAATTTTAGCGATGTCGTCAAGGTTGATATCTTGAGCAAAGTGGGTTTCTATAAACCACAGAGCCTTGTCTACTGCGCCCATCACTCACCACTAGAACAAATTAAAAATACACTCTTTGGCCATAGTCGATTTGATAGATTTTGCTATTGTCAATGGAGTTACCAGAATAGCTGATAAGCTTGAGTCTTTGTCTGGCCTATTTACTTTGGAATCCAGGATTTTGCTCTTGTCTACCGTGCCGCTTTCATTCTTTTTGCAGTGGGGCGCCAATTGATTGTGAAGTCGTCGAGGCCGAAGCTTTCAGGAATGCACCAACTGTTGACAGGCTTGGTGGCCGTTGTGCTAGCAATAGTATTCGATTGCTCCTTGCCGCCCACTGCCGTTGCTTTTGATTTGGCTCACAGTACGACCACTGCTTCAGCAGATTCTGAAGTTCTATCATCAGCTCAATTGGAGTCTATCTCTTCGGCTCAATCGGAGGCTGCGCCGTCAGCAGATAAGTTGCTAATTTCTGCAACCGATTCTAATTCCCCGCCGACTGAGCCAGAGCCTTCTTCTAAAGCCGTTTTCAAAGCTACTGTCGCCCGTCTTGACAGAAAAATTATGCTTGAGTGCATAAAGCTGGCTCGTTTCAATGCTCAATATCACGACGGCGTGAATCGTAAGAACTTTGCCCAAGAATGGCTCTATCCAATGCAGCGAGAAGCCGGTACCGCTCTAGCTTTTAGTAATACGCTTGTTGATATTAGGCAACGTGCGCGTGGGCTCAAGAACCCATCATTGGTTTCCAGAACAGCCCAGAAGAAAGGTCTAGAGTGCGCCCTAGTTGGCCAAGCTATTACGGGCACAAGTTCTGCTGTACAGCTTCTACAGAACCTTAACCATACTCGTATTGCTACAAAGAATGGCTATTCACCGACCGCTGCCACCGAAACTGTGAAAGGCTATGCCACCACCATTGATGGCTTGTTGGCTGAGCGTGCCAAGTTACTTGCTGGTCAGAATCTTGTGCGCTCTAAAGAGCTTTTCGAACTTCAAGGACGTTTGCTAGCTCATATCAAAGGCCAGCTAATTTTTGAATTCAAGAATTGGAGTGTTGGCTCAAGGTTTGGTGAGTGGTCAGAAAATACTTTCTATGCCATCGACTCGATGCAAGGTTTTACTCAAATGAGTTCTTCTATTTGTTCGCTGCAGGGCTTCAGCAAAAGAGAATATGGTGGTGGTGCTGCCATTACCGGATTAGTCGGTAATGCCCTAGTGACTTGCAACCCTATTATTAGAACGGCTGTGGGCCATGCTGTTGCCAAAATGGAAAGACGTCGGCTAAACAAAGTATTCCCTCAGAAGAGGCCGCTCAAGATTGATGATGTTCTCGCTGAATATAATTTGGCCAACGATCCAAGAGAAGTTGATGAGTCTTCTTCACTTGAAACAAAAGAGCTGGCGTTTCTAATCCGCCGCACTGAAGAGCTGGATGGCCCGCTCGATAAGGAAGTGGAGCATGTAAGAAAGCTGCGGCGTATTGCTGACCAGCAAGCAATTTCTGGCCCACTCATCGGTTTAGCTGGTGTAACTCGCTCAGTCTTAAGTACCGTTGCTTATTATCAAAGTAGCCCTTCAGGCTCTGCAAATTATGAGCGCTCTAGGGTTGTGGGCAATCAACTTGGCTTGTCGGGTAGAATTGTTCAGTCAACTGGTCAAGCCTACTCTTTGATCAATACTCCCTACACTGAAGTTAAGCATTACTTGTACAAGCGGCGCTTGAAGAAAGCCGGGCAGTTACCGAAGCAATTGTTAGCGCAGCGTTTGGATCGCTTAGATGAGTTAGAGAAGCGCGTGAAGGCTTCTATGTACTAAACTTGTGGCAACCGTACCTATCATTGAGTTTTGGATGAGTTTCTGATGAATTTGATTAAAAATCTTGCTTTTACTAGTTTGTTTACCCTGGTTGCATTCTCCCCCGCCAATTTTTGTTGGGCTAGCGAGTCGTCCGGTGTCGAGAGCAATTCACCGGTGGTTGCCGACAGCGCTAGTATGCATTGGCAAACGTATACCGCACCATCATCTTTATTTACTTTGCAATATCCTGATGGGTGGGAAGTTTCAACCGATCCCAAGAGTGGGAAAATTGAGGCAAAAAATAATAGCGGTGCCAGTCTGTCTATTTTGCCTTTCTTCACCCCTGAAAAATTAGATAGCTCGCCTGGATTTTTTAGCGCTTTCCTCAACACTCTAGCTCCTCAAGAAAAATGGTCGAAGCCAGAAGTAATAGGCACGGCAATGAGATCTTCATATCTCAGCGCAAGCGAAAAAGCAGTGGCCGCTCTTGAGGTTTACCCTATGACAAAGGGCAGCGGCGGAAAAATTTGCGTGGCCAAATCTCCAGTAGGCGCCTCTGCTGTTCCTTTTGAAGTCTTTGTCAAGATCGTCAGCAGCCTGCGTTTCAACACTGTTGCTAGTGCTGCTAATGCCGCTAGTGATGCTTCTCCCAAAATAGATGCAAGCGTTAGCAACTATCAGGTTTTCAATGATCCAAACGAGAATGCTTTTTCTGTGGAAGTACCTTCGGGATGGGACATTAAAGGCGGACTCTTCAGAGCCGGATCTATCGATACTAGACCATGGGTAGTGGCTGTGGCACCAGATAATTCTTGCCGAGCGTTCATTGGAGATGGTGAGATCTGTCCTTATACTTTGCCCAGCTCTACTCTCAATTGGACAGGGTTTACCCCGGGAAAATCGTACAATGGCACCATGGTGCACGACTATATTCCTGCGCGTAAGTTTGTCGAGAAATACGCCCGCGAGAAATTGAAGACGGTGCTTACCGACATTCAAGTGGTAGAAGAGAATGATCATCCTGAAATTGCGCTTAGCTATAACGGCGCTAATGCCACGCGCAGCGAAGCGAAATCAATCAAACTTACTGGTATGTACGGCAATATTCCAGCAGTGGCATACTTCCTGGCCTCGACAAAGGCAACAGTGATGAATGGCACCGGCATGTGGTGGGTAACTTTGATCGCTGGTGAAATTTGCCCTGCCTCTCAAGATAAACAAGGCCTTGACGTAATCACGCATATGCTTAAAACATTCGCCATCAAGCCAGAATGGCAGGCGCGATCATTGGCTAATACAGCCGCCGTGTCGCAAAATTATCAAGCTGCCGCTAGGGTGCGAGATCAACAAATACAGAACAATTACGCCAACATACAAGCGGCCAACAACAGAATCACTTCTGGATATTGGGCTCAGCAAGCCGCTAACGATAGAATTTCATCGGGCTATTGGAACCGTCAGGCCTCGCAGGATCATGCAGCCAATAATTTCTCTAACTACATACGCGGCCAAGAGACTGTGCGTGATACCAGTACTGGTACTAATTATCAAGTCGAGTATGGACCCAAGTATCACTGGATAGATGGTGGTGGCAATTATACCGGCACCAACTACAGCTCACCAGGAGCCGGCTGGAGTCAGCTGCTGTCTGTGCCGTAAGGGCTATTTGAACGACGATTGGCGGGCGCGCCAAACAGTTCGTGTACTGAGGGACATTCTCTCCTTTTCGTTGATAGCCTTGTTAGGCTACCAACACTATGAATGGAACTTCAAAGAGACCGAATCTACATCGCATGTGGAGCGTGAAGCGATTTCACCGATTTTTTGCCATCTCCATTTCGCTCTCTGTATTGCTAGCAGCTAAAATTGACTTGCCAGCAGCATCGGCAACACGGTTTGATAGTGTTGAAGAAATAGAGACAGCATTCCGAGATTCTGAGAATGCACACAGCCTCGACATTCTTGCTAAGGGATTCGGCTCAGCATCATTTATAGAGTTGCTTGAGTCTTCAAAAACAGATGACGATAAACGCAGGGTTTGGGCGGCTATTGACCGTCTGGCATTGTTGATTAATACATGTCCGCTTTCTGAAGAAAGCGTGGCTTGCCAAGCACACATTGCCCATTTCTATGATGTTGCGGGACGTAGTAATCAGGCAGAAGCTGAATACAAAGAGTGCATCTCGAAATATAAGAGTTTGACAAAGTTGAAGCGCCTAGCTTTTAGGCCTAATTGGTATGAGCGACGCTTGTATTCTAACGGATTAACACGGTGCCAAATTGCACTGGCCTTGCTCTATTGCAAACAACAAAAACTCGATAAAGCAGAGCGAATCTATTCAGAAATAATGTTGCCTTTTTATCTGCAATCTCCGCTTGATCTGTACCGCCAATCAAAAGACCTATACGCACACTTAGATGGCAGTGAAGGGGCCGCAATTTCAGCACTGGCTGCCACACTTGCTCATGCCTACGATGAGTCGAAGCACCCGTTCAAGGCTAGACAAAAATTCAATGATCTGTTTGAAATCAATGTACGGGTTTTGCACCCTCGTGAACCCAAACAATCAGCAACCGTGAGCCCGCATCAAGCATACTCAGCTCTGCCTGTCATTTTCGCAGATAGGCCAAACTACGATGCCATCGTTGGCGACTTGCCGACTCTAGAGAAGATGATGCGTTGGTACTTGGGTTTTGCAGCCAAACATCCGTTGATGTGTAAGCAGGTTGATGTGACCATTGTCAGAGAGAAGGCCGAGCTGCTTGGTCATATTCGTGAATCAGACGAGGCAAGAAAGAAACAGTTTGAATGGAAGGTTCAAGAGCATTCCATCATCAATCGCCTAGAGGATCAACCGCAATTAGCGCTTTCAGAATTGAAAGCTCAGATTGAAATACGGAGAGTCGAAGGTGTTGAGGACCCCGGATTTTCTGATTCATTGAATATGATAGGCTACCAATTGACTCAACTCGGAATGTACCGCGATGCAGAGCCTTTCTTGCTCGAAGCTGTGGCCCTGCGCGAAAAGGCTGGTGCGCCAGCTTTAGCAGTTTTAGGCCAAAGCTGTAGTAATTTGGCTTTGCTTTACGTTGAGCAGGGTCGGCTTGCGGAGGCTGAGCCGCATGTTTTGCGGGCCTTAAAGCTCAGAGCCACAGACTCAACCGACCCGTTTGCGGTGGCAAAAAGCAAAATTGTCTTTGGGCGTCTACTGGCAGCTAAGGGCGATTTTGTTATGGCTGAGCAACAATTACGAGATGCTGTGGTAATTCTTGAAATGTCAGCACTTAAATCAGATGAGCTATCGATGACAAATTATGGTGAGTTGTCTAGCTTTGGCATGGTCGATCCAATTGGTACCGACAGAAGAATACTCGACTTCACAGCAGCCAGGGTCACGGATGATTTTGTAAGGTCTAGTTCAGTATGGTTCCGAGTCAAAGCATTAATTGAGCTTGGAGCTGTTTATATCGCAGAACAAAAATATGATCAGGCACAGCTAGTGCTGGAGCTTGCACTCAACCAGAACCCGCTTGCTTCAGAGTATCTGACGAACACATATAACTATGAACAGCTAGAGCCACGGGCGTATGAAAAGCTTGGCCTATTGGACATAGCCAGAGGCAACTTTAATAAAGCGCAAGAACAGCTCAAGAAAGCTAATACACTGGCAGAGGAGCAGCACGCCGCTCCTCCTGTTTATGCCGATATTTATAAGGCCCTTGGAGATCTCAATCAACGTTCCGGCCATAAGAATGCAGCCCAATCTTACTACCGCCAGGCGTCCGAGCTTCTGCAGGCTATGTTAGGTGCTGATAATCATCGAGTTAGGGAGGTTAGACTTTTCGTGAGATAATGTGGCCAGAGGTGAGAAGAGTATGAGCACAGCACTGCAAAAGCAAGATCCTATATTTCCAGATCCACATGAGACTGAGACGTCAAAAATTGTGATGCTGGAAACTGCGACTGAGACAATGATGGCTTATATTGGCTACCTCAATACTGAAATTCATAAAGAAGAAGATCAGCCTACACCGAACCAAAGTAAGATCCAGGCTCTGCAAGTGCAGAAAAATGTTGTTCTGGACGAGCGGCATGCTATTACGGCAGACAGCCAAGACCTTATAGATAAGGCTGTTTACGTATATGCGCCGATCCTGAAAGCGTTTTACGCTAGCCATGGCTGAGAGCTTTAAGCTAAGCGCAGCAGACCACGAGCGGTATTTCAGCGATATTGAGGCTGACTTGTTGCGTCACACGCAGCCTGTTTCACAGCCTGTCGTCGTAATAACTGGTGGCCAGCCTGGCTCGGGAAAGAGCAAGCTGTTGGAGCAGAGTAAGAAAGATTTTCTCGACGGAAATGTCGTTGTGATCAATGGCGACGATCTCAGGGATTATCACCCGAAAGCCGAAGAAATTTTCAGGCTTGACGACAATAAGTTTGCTGAGAGAACTGATCCAGATTGCAGAGAATGGACAAAGAAACTTTTTGAACGGGCGATAGATACTAAGCGCAAGATTGTCTTTGAGAGCACAATGAGAGAGGCTGGTCCTATCTCTAAAACAATGAAGCGGTTAAGGGCCGGCGGCTATCACCTAACGGCGAAAGTCGTAGCGACTCATGAAAGATTTAGCACGACGGGAATATTCAGACGCTATGAAGAGCAGAGGGCAGCAAAGGGCTATGGCCGCTGGAGTGAGCTATCCAGCCATGATGCTGGCTATGAGGGTATGCCCAAGACAGTTGAGTACATTGAAAAGCATGGGCTGGTAGATCGCCTTGAAGTTTTCAGCCGATCTGGTGTTTTGCTTTATGACAACGATTTTGTGAACGGCAAGTGGCAGAAGTCCCCAAATGCTCTTGCGGTGATAAAGGCAGAGCGTGAAAGAGAAGCCACTTCGAGCGAGAAGGCGAATTTTCAGTCTGATTGGAAGAGAATCTTTGGGCTTCTGGAATACCGGAATGCGCCATTACGTGATTTTGAGCGAGCCCGGTCAGTCTTTGCTAGGCTTGAGTCTGGGCTGAAAGGAGAACCGGATTCCGACTCCCCAAGTAGAAAGCAAAAATAGAGGCCGAAAGCAGCAAAGCCTGAGTTTCGTGGGCGTAACGGCGGTAACAAGATTGATGCAAAAGTCTGAGGCCCGAAAGTCATTAACTTGGATACTGCCGATTCTCGCCATTATTGGCGCATTTTATTTTCGAATTGCAGTAGGTGGTCTAGAGTCGGCCGCAGATACACCAGTGTGGAAAACTTTCTTTCTCAATTGGTTAGTGCCAATTATCTCTCTGCGATTTCTGTGGAAGCGTGATTATGAGCCAAGGACCTTGCTCTGGTTGTTGCCCCCTGCGATCTTGTTCACATTGCCAGTGGTTTTCATATTTGTTCTAATGTTGCTGTTCTTCAGTATTACCCAGGCTACACGTAAGGTCGGCCTGGTTGTTTTCTTCCTTATGCTGCCATTTCTTGCTTTCATCGCTGTGTTTTCGCCGTTTATGATGATGGTGGAATATCGTCTGCCAAAGGCGCATTTTGACACGGGTGCTCGTGATGTCTATCTCTACATAAAGGGTCAAGGAGCGCTTGGCCCTGACTTTGAATATTTGGATTCACGCCGAAAGTTCTTACCAGGTATCGTAATTGCTAATTGCGTTGACATCTCCGCTTCAAACGGGCGTATAGACAACATCGAAGTGATTGATGGGCATCACATTCGATACCGTGTGGATACTTATTCTGCCGATGGTGAAAGCGTTATTAGTGCGGTTAAGACGGTAAAACTTAGATAGCCGCTTGTGGCTCTGCCAAAATATATTGACTTAGTCTCCCTGGAAGAGTGTATTCAATGAATCCCGATAAACCTGATGAGATAGCATCATTTCCGGATGAAGAGAGAGCACTTTCTGCAGATTACGGTACAAGGCTCGATAAGTTCGACGAGCCGCTCATTCTCTATCCGCCAAGAAACGTCGGTATAGATGCTTTACATGGTCGATTTCTAAAATACGTACTGCCAGGTTTGGTATTGCTTTACGTGTCGGTGCTAGGCTTTGCTCTACTGACAGCAAACTCTCCATTTTTGCCAAGTGCAGCGCAGCTAGCTATTTCTACGGAACTGTTGTGGTTACTAATTTTGTTCACCGTGCCGCTGCCTCTGATGTACATTTTTATCAGGCGAAAGCTTTCCCGGGCTGTCCTTCCTGTTATGGCAATGCGTCATGATGGAATCGAGATTCATTCACTCAACCTTGATATCTTCATTCCCTGGGACGAAATAAAAGAAGTGCGAACATTTACATTTGTCGAGCCACATTTGGGCATTATGCCTTTTGATCTAAGAAAAACTCTTGCCCGTGGATCACTATATACTCAAATCATGTGTTGGATGAATGAGCTCTGCGCCCGCTTCTACAAGCCGAGCGGTATTTCTGTAACCCCCATCTTCCTTTTAGATTGTGAGCTGCCATTGTCTATTGACGTTGTGGCCGAGCAGATTATTTTACGGCAAGCGTTTGCCCTTAAACTAGTAGAACCTGTGAATAAACCATGATCACTATCAACGGTTGCTTCTAATTAAGTCGCTCATATATTTAGTGCAGAGAGGAAAGGTCGCTTGCAGGTCGGCTGCATCTTGGTCATTACTTACTTGCGATTTATAAATACAGAAGCTGAATAGCTGGGCAAATAGCTCGCTGGCGCCAGCACCGTCTTCTTGGGTGTAGTAAGAATGTTTGGTGCGCGTGGTGTTGGTGATGTGGGCAAAGTCTTCGTGGTAGCATTTTTTGAATTTACCACTTTGAGATAGTTCTCCACGTACCTGGTCATAGGCGTGACCCATTTCATGCAGCATGGCGCTGGCAACTGTAGTGTTTAGCTGTGGCACAGATGACAAATATGACACTCGTTCGCCAATTACTATGCGTGGATGGCTAAACATGGCGCCAGCGTTTGAGTAGCCGCCTCCATGATCATAGCCCCGTGGTTTTTCCATGGCCGAATCAGGAATGGCTTCCAGTACCGTCGGAGTCACCAGTACGGTGATGCCGCCGCCTTTGAGGTCGTTTACTATTTGTTTGGGCACCAATTTTAGAGCACGGCAAATCTGGATGAGCGTGGGGTCTGTGTCGGCGTTGCGGCGCAAGACCGAGATGAATGTGCTGTCTACATCTTTGAGTGTGGCTGTCCCCAGGGTGGGATCGTTTATCTCGCTGAAGCTGGAGTTTGAGCCTGAACTTTTGGTCGCTTGCGCTTGCGCTTGTGCTGGACCTTGCGTACTTTGGCGGTTAATTTGTTGCTTGATGGCTTCAGAAAGATTGCTCGTTCTTGCCAATATTGATTGCAAGGCTTTTTTGCTGTAGGTATCGTATACGGTGCCTGGTGCTAGTCTGCTGGTGGCAAGATAGTGCTCAGCGGCGGCGTTGTTTTGCCCTAACCTGATCAAGGCCGAAGCTAAGTAATAATGGGCACCGACATTATTGCGCAGAGAGCCGTTGATATCTTTTGAAAGCAAGCTGCTGCATGAGGCAAAGTCATTTTTATTGTAGAGGGCGATGGCTTGATTGAGGCTGGCCTGCGCCAATGCCTCAGTGCCCGGCAATAAACAAGAAAGAACCACTGCCATTATGCAGAGAGTTCTTGCTTTTCCAGTGTTGCAGAAGGTCATTTTATGCTAAGACCAATTTAGGATACATGCCGGTGATTACTTGCAGCTTTTCTTGGGCAATCAAATTATCGATTGTATCCATGATAACGTCCATTTTTACATGGGCAAAAGTTCCGTAGGCATCGACCTTGTCTAGCTTCTTCTCTTTCAATTTTTTAGCTTTGCTGCCAACTAAAATAGAAGCAATTGTAGTTCTTCCTACTTTGCCGCTCAGTTCGCCAGTCAATACTAGAATCGCTGATTCGAGTTCACTGCTACCGGTTGTGTCTGCTACTACTTTTACGTTCGCTTTAGCGTTCGCTTTGCTGCTGGCCGGCCGCGATTGCGAATAGAGGCTTTGGGCTGAGCGTGTAGAGCGGCTGGCATCGGTCACTGCCATTTTTTGCGGAGTCGGCACACTGACAAATCTCTTCTCTACCGGGTGGCAGGTGTCGCATCCGGTACAGTTGTTGTCGAGAGTTTGGCCAAAATAGCCAAGTATGTGTTTGCGCCGACAAGTCGATTCTTGAGCATATTTGATTATTTGATTGAGCCTGTGTGCGTCTCGTTCTTTGCGGGCATCAAGCCAGCTCATGTCAATAGAGGGCATGCGTCCAGAGATTTCCCGTGCTCTGACACCGTTGGCATCCACGTCGAGCATATTGAGATGCTTGAGCAAATCAAGGGCACTGTTAATTGCCGAATCTTCCATGCGCATGCGCTTGTGCAAATCCATGGGCCTAAGCGATTGCTGTGAATTGTCATGCAAGAATTTGAGCAGGTGCGCCACTTCTTTAGCATCAGGGAAGTTTTTGTCCATCAGCCATTTTTGTGTATAAATATCTTTGGCTTGATAGAGCAAGGTGCAAGTTGCTTGATTGCCATCGCGACCAGCTCGACCTGCTTCTTGATAATAGTTCTCCAGTGAACCTGGCATGTTGTAGTGAATTACTCGTCTGATATTGGGCTTGTCTACACCCATGCCAAAGGCCACGGTGGAGACAATCACCGAAATAGTGTCGTCTTCAAAACTGTTCTGTACTTTCTTGCGAATGTCAGGCGACAATCCGGCGTGATAGCAGGCTGCAGTAATTTTTGCTGCCTTAATACGACGGGCTAATTCTTCGGCTTCTTTGCGACTGCTGGTGTAAACGATTGAAGGTTTTTTCTCTATGCCTAATTTTGATTCGGCCAACATGGCGAAAACGTGACGGTCTTTGTCGGCATTGTTGGCGCATTGCTCAACTTCAAAGCGCAGGTTTGGCCTGTCGAATGAGCCAATGACGCAAGTCATGCTCGGTAGGCCCAGTGATTCTGGAATGTCGCGTTGTACGCGAGGAGTGGCTGTAGCTGTCAGTGCCAAAATCGTGGCCTTAGGCATCAAGCTCAAGTAGCTTCTAAGGTTGCGATACTGTGGCCTAAAATCATGGCCCCATTGGCTGATGCAGTGCGCTTCATCAATTACCAAAAGTGAAATATCTAAGCTCTGCAGTAATGAGCGGAACCTTGGTGATTCCAATCTTTCAGGTGCGACATAGACAAGTTTGTACTGGCCTCGTCTGATGCCGGAGATGCGCTCATCTAGTTGTTCGTTGTCTAAGGAGCTGTTGAGCATTGTGGCATTTCTGATGCCGCGGCGAATCAAGCCATTGACTTGGTCGTGCATTAAGGCAATCAGCGGAGAAATTACAACTGTGACGCCAGGGAGCAGTTGGCTGGGTAGTTGATAGCAAAGCGATTTGCCGTAACCTGTGGGCAGGAAAGCCAAGGTGTGGCGACCGGCCAGAATATTGCTGATTACTTCTTTTTGTTTTGGTCGCAGTTGATCTAGGCCAAAGCGACTTTTCAGCAGCTTTTCGATGGAGCTATCAAAATTGCCGTCAATGGCATGATCGAGGGCCATGTCGAGGGCCATATCCATCGAGTGATCGTCATAGTTGGCAGACCCGCCGCTGGGTGACCCACCACTAATGGCGCCACCTGCCAGTGTTCCACCAATGGTTAGTTGGCCGCTGTTATCTGAATCTGTTCCATTGTTAGCCGTATTCTGTGCAAGAGCATTTGCTCGCTCAATAGCACGTTGAACTGCTGGTTCGAAAACAGCCATGGGACACCCTCATACTTGTGTCTCACTAGTTTACGTGTTCAGGAGCCCACAAAAAGGTGCATTCGCACAGTAGTGCCAAGTTTAATCGACTACTGTATATCTACTAGTGTTAGCCGGTAGATATGCGCACTCTTGCTGCTGGCGAACTAGAGCCGTTTTTGGCTACTTTTTAGTTTGCTCTGGCTGCAGAATCTTTTTCAAGGCTGTGATCAAAAGTTTGTTTTCGGCTGGCTGACCGATGCTTATACGCCAGCAAGTTGGCAGACCGAACCCTGCCAGTGGACGAATAGCGATGCCGTTACGCAACAAACCGTCGTGTATTTTGGCCACTTTCTCTTGCGAGCCCATTTCAATCATGATGAAGTTTGAGTGCGAAGGAATGCGCTGCAAGCCCAGCTTGTCTAATTCACCAGTAAGGTAAGCCATGCCCTCTTCGTTATTTTCGAGAGTTCTGTTCAAAAATTCATCGTCTTGTAGGGCAGCTAAACCAGCTTCTTGAGCCAACAGATTAGGCTCGAAAGGCAGTTTGATGCGGTTTACATAATCGATTAGGTATTCGTGACCGAGGCCGTAACCTAGGCGAATACCGGCCATGCCGTAGGCTTTGGCGAAAGTACGCAAGGTCAAAACATTGTCGAGGCGATAGCGCATTGAATCTGGATACTCTGGGTTTATGGCAGCAAATTCATAATAGGCTTCGTCAAGAATGACCAAAACGTGGTCTGGAATCTTTCTTATGAAGTTCTCGAATTCGGTGCGATTGAAAATTGTGCCAGTTGGATTGTTTGGGTTGCAGAGATAAATCATCTTGGTCTTAGGATTTACCGCAGCAGCAATGCCATCTAGGTCGAAGTGATAGTTTTTCAGAGGCACAGTATTGAGCTTGATGCCTTGAGCGTTAACCAATACATATAGACCGATGAAGGTACCTTGTGATGTCAGCACTTCATCATCTTCATGCAAGAAGGCACGAATGATATTGGCCATTGTGCTCTCGGAACCGCTGCCAAGTGCAATATTGTCGATTTTTGTAGCAAAACGCTCAGCTAAAGCTTCTCTCAAATTGGTGCCGCAGAGGTCAGGGTAGCGGTTAATTTGGGGCAATGCCTTTTGAATGGCATCTAGAGCCGATTGAGGTGGTCCTAGCGGGTTCTCATTGGAGGCCATATTAATGAAACGTTCCATGCCGAGCTCTTTCAATAGCTCAACAGGAGGACGGCCTGGCTGATAGGGTTTGAGGGCTTCTACGTGGGGCGGTACGAGACGCTTAGGCAGGTCTTTCTGCGGTGAGAAAGGAATCGTGTTCTTAGGGTCTGATACCAACGCCAGCTGTTGCGACATCGAAGCTAAAGTTTGTATAAATGTTGCCATGGTCACCCTGCACTTTTGAGTCGCAAAACGTAGGTTTAACGGGCACCTCGACTTTGACGCCTCGGCTTCCGATTTCCTCTTCGATATAAAAGTTATCACTAAACCACCCCCAAACACAAATTAAGACGGGCCATTTAAGCCTTGTTTAGGAAACTTTTAGGTTTCTACACAACTTTGCTAAGCTCTTCGGTCTTAATGCCAAGAGGTTTTGTGGTATTGGCAACTTTTGCTAGCGCGCACTTTATGCTAATCTTCAATTCACGCGGGTGTAGTTCAATGGTAGAACGGCAGCCTTCCAAGCTTCATACAGGGGTTCGATTCCCCTCACCCGCTCCATTTTGAAGTCATAACAAACGCAGTGACAATTTCTATAGTGATGACACTTCCTATAGAGATTACAATTCCTATAGCTCAGTGACTTTCCTATATAGGTAAGAGGTTTGCGGTGACGGAAGAGAGACTAAGCATAAGTGACGTACTAGTAGCCAAAAAGCGCATCAGCGGCTTGGTGACCAATACCCCTTTGCGAAAGAGCCACTGGCTTTGTGATGTGTCGCAAGCCGAAGTGTTCATGAAGCTTGAGAATCTGCAAGTAACAGGTTCTTTCAAATATCGTGGCGCACTCAATGCCATGACCTGGGCCAAAGAGCGTGGTTTTACTAAAGTATTCACAGCTTCGGCTGGCAACCATGGCCTCGGCATCGCCGAAGCGGCTGTGACAACCGAGCGCGAAGCTCGCATTTGTCTACCTACTAATGTCAATCCTCTTAAGAAGCAAAAGCTAGAGCGCTACAGCGTTGGCCTCATGCAGCATGGCGAAGATATGGACCAGACAGAAGCCTATGCCATGCGCTTAGCCAAAGAGCAAAAGGGTCTGTACATTTCGCCCTATAACAATAGAGAAGTGATTGCTGGCCAGGGCACTGTTGGGCTAGAAATGTATGAGTTGATCCCCAAGCTCTCGACGGTTATTGTGGCCGTGGGTGGTGGTGGATTGATATCAGGCATCGGCCTAGTGGCCAAAGTTATCAACCCAAAGGTGCGCATTGTTGGCGTCGTCGCCGCGGCTTCACCAACTATGAAGACCGCTATTCATTCTGGTCGTGTGGTCAAAGTTTTGCAGCAAGACACTATTGCTGATGGCATTGCTGGCAATATCGATCCTGAAACAATTACCTTCCCACTCGTGCAAGAAGTTGTCGATGAATGGGTGGCAATTGAAGAGCGCGACATTCACCAGGCAGTCTTTGACTTCCTTGAAAATGAGGGAATGTTGATTGAAGGCGCTGCCGCCTGCGCCATTGCCGCCATATCAGCCAAGTACATAAACTTCAAGCCACGTGAGCGCGTGGGCGTAGTTGTCTGTGGTGGCAATATTGGCCGCAATAGTTGGCGCGAAATTGTCGGCGAACAGCTTCTCAGCGCCGGCAAGTCTACTTAGGTTTTTCTGCTTATAGCCTGCGCTAATGCCGATTCGGGACCGATTTAGTTGAACTTTAGAGCTGGGTCTGGTCGTGTGATCAGAACTGATTTCTGTTCAATTGTTTGTCTTTGCTGAATTATTTGCGGCTGTACAACTACTGTTTTCACTTGAGCGGTGTGGCGAACGGCAACTTGTTGGCGTCGAGGGGCCCGACGATAGGCACGCTTGACGTAACGTCTCTTTCTTACCACTGGAGCTTTTCTTACTGCCGCTGTGTTTACGACGGCCGTTTTTACAACAGCTGAGTTAGTCACCTGGGTAGTTTGAGCTGGTGTAACTGAAGTAGTTGTAGTCACCTTGGCCTCTGTCGGTACTACCACCGCTTCGTGGCGCTCCATGATCATTGGCTCGACGGTCTTTTCTACGCTGCCATCACTGCTGGTGACACTTTTTGTTCTTGTTACCGAAGGTTGCATCCAGCTATCAATTACTTTTGGCTCAGAAAGCCCGGGCTGAATTATTTCAGTGGTGGTTTGACTAGTTGTTGGGCTAACACTCTGGCTTGTCGATTGACTTGTTGTTTGTGTGCTTGTTTCTGTAACTTCAGCAGCTTGCCCTGGCAAAGCTGTGCTTGCCGCCAGTAGCGACATTGCTGAAGCCAGTGATAACATCAATTTCTTCATGTTGCTCCTCGGTTTGCAAATTCGGTCTAGGTTTTCTAGATCACTGGCGAGGAGACGGTTGCTTCAAGCGCTAGTTCCAAATTTCTCAGAACGAAGAAGATTCATTATTGATCAGCTGCTTTTCTCTTCGCCCCTAATGCAGTAGCCAGCGCCTGGAATGGTGGTCAGTATCTCGGCGGCCCTTGGTTCGCCGCAGCTGGCTAGCTTCTTGCGGAGACCCTTGACCAAGGCTCTAACGGCTTCTTCTGAGCTGTCTTTATCGGCTGGGTAAATAGCTTTGAGAATTTCAGCGGCGCTGAAGGTGCGGTTGGGGTAGCGCAGCAAATACTCTGTTAAGGCGCACTCTAGGCGAGTTAAAGCGACATCAGTACCAAAGACTTTCAAGACGCGATTCTCTACTTCTAATTTGATATTTGAGCTTTCGTCAGATAATTCTTGTATGGCCTCTGGCCGACGCAGTAGCGCTCTGCAGCGGGCAGACAGCTCTCTGAGGTGAAAGGGCTTCTTGAGATAGTCGTCGGCCCCACTTTCTAGGCCAGTCTCTAAGTCTTCCATAGCTGATCTGCCGGTAAGAAATAGAATTGGGGTGTGCACTCCTGATGCACGGGCGCGTTTGCACAAATCAACGCCCGACATGCCTGGCATTTCCCAATCGAAAATCAGCAGGTCATAGCGAAACTGTGAGAGCATTTGCTCAGCGTCTTCGGCGTTGTAACAACAGTCGACTTGGTGATTCTCTGTCTGTGCCAGCCAACGCTTCGTGTTCTCGGCCAGTTCAATGTCGTCATCTACCACCAGGAGCTTTGCCAAGACGTTGTCCTCATTTGACCTTGTACAATTAAGCTATTATAGGCTCACTAATAGCAAGTAAGTTAATTGAAAATCTGGCAAAAGACTCTAATACTTGCTCTTATACCAATTTCGCTCAATGCGTATGGTGTGTTTTTGATGCAAGATGCCATTGGTCGTCTTGGTAGTGCTTTGCAGCTTGAACAAACCGAAGCCAATGCTTTTCGCCTACTTAATCGGCTATACGTTTCGCTGGTTAGTGCTTCAGGGCTCTATTCTGGTTATCTTTCTAGTGGTGCTACTGATAGCAAGCGCTTGAAGTCAGCCAATGAAACTTTTGCAACGGCTAAAGATTGTTTGAAGCAAATTCGCAAGCAAGCACCGCATGATCAGCCTGTTCTTTCTCAGGGTCTAGATACCTTAGAGAACTCCAGCATTCCGGCTCTTGAGCTTTTGCGCAACGACTGTTTGAAAATGGACAATCAATCTTCTGGTGAGAACAAGTTGTTTGCACTTTATCAGTTGAAACCAGTGATTAAACAAGCTAGCCGCATCAACGACATATTCACAGCGGTGGTCGAAGATGCTGATAAAAAGAGGCAGATTCGCATAGCTGAGCAGTCAGAAATTGTTCAGCGCATTCGCTTTCTGATATTTAGTTGCTTGTTTTTCAATATTGCTTTTTCCGCGGTGGCTATTTATTTCTTTCGCCGCTCACTGTTCATGCGCTTACAGGTCATACTTTCTCGCAGTAAGGCCTTGGCCGATCTAGAGGATGTTGGGCCAGCTCTTAGCGGTGTTGATGAATTCGCTGAAATCGACAATTGCATTGTTGAGGCTCGCACCGAGCTAGTCGCTGCTGAAAATTTTAGATCGCAAGTGGTGGCAATGGTGGCGCATGATATGCGCTCTCCACTAACTTCAGCTTTGACCTCGCTTGAGATGATGGAAGAAAAATTCTTTGGCCCACTCACTCCTGAAACCGAGAAGAAAGTGGTTTCAATCACTGCTAGTCTCAATCGTCTAGTGTTGTTGATTGATGAATTTCTTGATTTGGATAAATTGCGTCGCAAGGAATTAGAACTAGAAATCACAGAATTTTCTCTCAATGAAATGATAGTAGATGTGGTGGCAAGTCTTGAGGCCATGGCTGCTACTATCGGTGTTGCTATCGAAGTCTCTGCCCCGTCATTCATTGTCTCAGCCGATAAGAATAGAATGAGGCAAGTGCTGACTAACTTGCTATCTAATGCCATAAAATTTTCATATAAAGAGAGCACAATTCTTGTTTCGGCCAAAGCTAGTGCCAAATATTGGTCTCTATCTGTAATTGACCATGGCAAGGGTCTTTCAGAAGAAGCTAAGAGAGAATTATTTCAGCCATACTCGCGTAGTGAAGCTTCTTCACTGGCAATTAAAGGTTCTGGTCTAGGTTTGTTTATTTGTCGTTGGTTTACTGAGGCCCATGGTGGCAAGTTAGAGGCTAAAGCAAACAAGGATGAACCAGGGACAACTTTTTGTGTGACCGTCTCGCGCTAATTTTCTTATCGTCTCTTACCACATTGGCCCTTCGTGCGGCTCTGGCGGGGGAGTTCGTTTGAACATTCCTACCCATTCGTCAACCCAATAAGTATCGTAGAACAGTAGCCAACTTGTCTCGGGCATTTCCGCTTTTTTTGCCTGCTCGCGCAAGATCTCGGCGGCCTCAGATAAATCACTGATGATCATGTCGATGTACGCTGCTTCGCTACCGACGCCGCCACCAAGAACACAACCGGCTTTAGCTTTTCTCAGCTCACGGTCAAGTTTGTCTTCAAGTTCGAAGCGTGCTTCTACATCATGGGCTAACTCTTGTTCTTGTGTCATCTTTAAGTAGGCGAATACTTCGTCGTGACGAGTAAAAGCTGACGAGTGAAAGAGCATTCGTCGTTCTTTGGCGAAAATAGTTGCCGGGTAAGGGGTGGTGATAACTGGTCTAAGACCTTCTTCCCAACTACTACCTTTGAGTGAATAGAAACCATCAAGCTCTCTTTCCCAACAGCGTTCAATTGGTAACTCATCGACTAGCTCGACGACTCTAGAGGCCAAGACATTGCGCAGAGAATTGAGCGGGTAGAAAGGTTGTGGCTCTACTTTCCCTTCTGTTAAATATTCGCTTTCGTCAAGGTCTTCTTCTTTTTCGGAGCGTACTGTCTCTAGTTCAACGCTAGCTGCTTTTGACTTTGCCTTCGCTTTTTTCATTGTCAGCGGTTGGGTCATGACAAAGTTGATCCACAAATCTACTGGCTCTTCTCCTAGTACCGTTGTCAGCACCGTAAGAGCATCAGCAATATCGGCATCTTTGTTTTCTTTCTTGAAATGCTTATCTTTCAATGTGATATCAAAACACTTCAACGGAGATTCGTTGATTTGGCCCTGCACGTCTTCCCAGCTATGCTTCAACATGCTGTGCTCAAAATCATTGAAGTCACCAATTAGTGGTTCTTTGAATTGAGTAAAGCGCCATTTAGCAATCTCTGGTGCTTGTTCAATAATTGCTTTGGTAAGCGGACGCAGGGCGTACTCTGATTCTGGAGTGACAGTAAATACTAGTCTTTTGTCGCCGACTTCGAGAATGTCGCGGCTGACTTCCCACATCAAGTCTTCATGGATGGGTTTGAGATAGGCCTCGCACCAGGCAACTGTTTCTTCTGTTTTGTCTTCAAAGAAATTGCTTCGCAGTGTTTCGCTATCCGCAGCAAACTGTTTCCAGAAGCGTTCGATTTGCTCGCTTACCCTGGCTTGTTCTTTTATTTCTGCGCTGCTGCCAAATTGGGCTGTATGCCATCTCACAATTTTGTCTCCCAATAAGAGCATAGTCTACCTTCTTGATGGCTGCTATGGTTCCTATCCAAATGACAATTGCTTCGACCTGTTGGCAGCCGCAAGATCGTACTGCCCAAGAGGGCCTTGGCCTCAAAATTAACCTTGTTGTCCAATCAGATTCGCTAGTCTGTGCCTAATCTGAACTTTGTAAGATAGCGGTGATAAGGCGAAATGCGGAACAAATTTAGAGTTGCTCCAAGAGTTGCCGGTGAACTAGCGGCAATTCTTTTGGCATTGGTGATTTTCTTGTCAACCGCCCGGTTGCCTGGATCAATTGAAGCACTCGCTGCACGCTGATCTGCAGCAGACTGGTGACGTCAATCAGTCATCACAAGAGCCTGCGGCTGTTTCTATTGTAGATGCAGAGCCGCGGTCGAGCAGGAGCAAGGGCTTGAGCCCTGTTCGCTGGTTCTCTGGCCCTCTGGCTCGGTGATCAAGCAGGAGGAGCAGACCATAAGGTTGGAGCAGCAGATCATAAAGCTAACCGTTCCTTTGGCAGCTGTGCAGCCGCTTATTAGTGGTTTGCACAATGAAATCTATGAGCTGCGGCGCTTACTCAGCCTAGTTCTTACAGCTATTTTCTGTTAGGCAATTTTGATTGCAGTTGGTACGCCAGTTGCCGGCATTTTGACTTGGAAGAACAAGCATAGATTTCTGCCTGCTGCTCGCCCTGAGTAGAATTCCGGCTCTCGCTCATAAGTCTGTCGTGTTTCAGTTGCCGTTGAGAAAGTCTGCTCGCCGTTCTTCTCGTTTTGATCGCCGCTCTTCGCGAGCTGAGCGTCGAGAACTGAAGCCAGTACTGAGAGTCTGACCAGATTGCATTTTTTGATCGGCAGAAGCCTGATCATTGGTAGCATCGCTTGCTTGTTCTTTCGAGCGATTCTCAAGGCGCTCTGCCCGGTTCTCGCGCCTCCTGTCCATCCGGCTTTCCCCGCCCTGGTTCTGTGCAGAGCTTTGCGCCTGCTGCTGCTGTCCGTAGGGAACCTGTTGCTGCCATTGGTTAAACTGTGTGCTGGTCTGTGGTGTCGGCGTGACAAACTGCTTATTGCCGCCTGGAGCCATGTAACTGTACTGTCCCGGAGCGTCAAAGTTTACTGGCGTACCGTAGGGAATGCCGTTGTATCCACTAGCGTATGACGGGTTAGAGTTGTAATACGATTGCGTGGCCATCATTTGTTGTGGCGTGTTACCGCCGCCAGACTGCATGTTGATTTGCGCTTGCGCCGCCTCCAGCTGCTCAGGTGTGACTGCTACCTGCTGACCGTTCATAGCGGTGTACCAGAAGTGATTAGCCTGATCTCGATAGACTGATACCTGATTTGCATTCGCTGCGATCACTAGTCCTGGTACAGTCACCTGTTTGCCGGACGGGGTAATTAGATATTGGTTGCCGTCAGCCTGGCGCACGACCGGATAGATTGTCATGCTAATGCCGTTGCCTGCTTGATTGCTCGATTGATTTACAGGCTGATAGCCTTGTTGAATCCCTTGCTGAATTCCTTGCTGAGCTATTGTGTCTAGCGGCAGAAAGGCCAGAGCCGCCATAGATAGAAATATAGCGATGGTTTGCGTTCTGTTCATTGTTCATTCTCCGAAGACTGCACGACATTTTAGCATCCTCAAGATGACGGACTGTGGTGCCAGGAATGAAGCTTTGAAGTTTTCACTACCTGTAGTGGCAGTTGACCCGGTGAGTTCCGAAATTTTCCCTATCTTCGTAACGATCAAAGCTATCGATTTCATTGAATATTTTTGCTGCAAGATATCTGGCTGTGCTTCCTGGTATATCACGTGCCCCTTAGAGAAAAAGTTTCTCTCTGCAATCGGCAAAATTCGGCATCTCTTTTTCCAGGAGTGATTCTGTTGCATCGTCGCACTGCTCTAGAGCTAGAGGCTGCTTCATGCCCAGTCTTTCGTCGAATCGTTCTGGTGTCCAGACTTTCAGCAGTTTCGCCTCATTCGTGAGAAGATATGCCATTTCTGTACAGCTACCACAGCAGTTGCTAGAGCTGATCACTAGCCATACTCGTTCGCACTGGTAAACCAATGCCACCGTTTCATCTCGTGAACCTTTTCCATTGTTGAATGCTCGATCGGCTAGATCGATCCAGTCTTCTTTGATTAGCTCAGTCAAAATCGCGTGAGCTCTTTTTATCTGCGCGTCGGCTAGAGTGGCATTCCCATATAGCTGCTCGCCAATCTTTAAGTTTATGTCTTCACCGAAATAGTCTCGCCATTCCCAGAAAATTTCGCCAACCTGAACGCCCTGCCACGGTGTCAAGTCGTACCTGTCATCGAAACAAGAAGTGCTTTGAGCCACTACCACTGGTTCTATGCCGAAGCTTTTAAAGTCTTCAGAAAATCTGCTGGCTAGTTCTTCTAATCGTGTTTTTGAATCAGTATCTGTCGGCATGTTCGATCTCCGTTTCGATCTCCAGCTCCATTTCGATTGCGCTACACTTGCTTCCAGGAGGCTTTCTCACCGCCGAAACTATTTCAACTAACATCGGAATTCGGCCATAGACAAAGTAGATTATTGCTTCAGCGGCATGGGCCGGATCAAATACGATGCGTTGTCCTTGAATTCCACTTATGACCGTGGGGTTTCCAAAAACTTGTCTGACTAGGCTGGGTCCGAAGCTATTGAATAAAACTGGTAAGGCATCGCTTCCAGCAAGTTTAGTTGGTAGCGTCAGAAATTCAAAAATTTCACTAACTGGTTTTGCATCCTCTAAGTGAAACTTGTTGGATACAGCTTCGACTGCAGTGACTAACGCAGTCGATCTGTATCGATAAGGGATTTTCGGCAGGCGTTCCAAATCGCAGAGTTTGAACCAGTCTTCGAGAGATGGCTCACAGCCAAGATCTTCGCTAATGTGTCTTAGCGCAATTGAATGTAGTTGTTTGCGGTTGGGAAACTTATGAGCAAGTATTTGCGGTCCAAGATCAGAATTATGCAAAATCATGCGATGTCTTAGATCTGGACAAAGATCTTTGGTGGAGTCAATGAACTCATGAATCTTGAGGTCCTGAGTCCATTGGTCTCCGCCACTCGAAATCGCATGCTGCCATGGGCGCACTATTGAAAATCTCCCAGTTTGCAAGCTTTAGATTTTAACATCTCTCATGGAGCAATTAAGCTTAACCCGGATCGCCGAGCGGATCTTCGCTAGCAGGTCGGACATTTCGTCGACCCGCTCCTGGATCACCTAGAGGGTCCTCGCTGGCTGGACGAACGTTGCCAAATTGCTCACGGCTATCACCAGGGTCTCCCATCGGGTCTTGACTGGCCGGTCTGACTGAACGATCTCCATTTTGGTTACCGTACTGACCGAACAGATTTTCAATTCCACCTATTAGGCCACCGGGATCATGCCCTGGCTTGTGGGGCGTATTTGGATCATCATAGATGACCTTCTTAATGTCATTTAAAAGCGACAACAGACTCATTTTAAAATCTCCTTCTTTCATGCTAGTTTGAAGTTCCTATACCGGCCAGGTTTCGTCCGGTTGTGCGGCCGTCATAGCCTTCGAATTCTTGGTACTGCTGCGCTTCACCCATAGGCACGCTGATACCGCCCTGTGGTGCTGTCACCCAGTGCACGCGGCCACCGGCCTCACGGTAATATACCCGACCATTTTTGGACAGGTAATATTGCGGCTCGGTAGTGTCACCGGCCGCTCTGGCCTTTTGGTTTTTCTGAAATAGATAATAAACAGCGGCGGCCCCAGCAAGCAGCGCGACTTTCTGGCCATTGGACATGCCAGCACGAGTCGATGTAGCCGGTTTACTATTGACGTTAGAACCAAAACTGCTTCGATTTGATTCGTCGACTGCCGGAAGATTGCTGGTGTCAGTGGTTTTCGCGCCACCACAAGCAGTCAAGGTTTGCGTTAATAGAACGCTTGTTACTACGGCTGTAGTCTGGAGATATTTGCCAATTTTTTTCACTTGTCCGTTACCTATGAGCGATCTAACTGGCAGCGCCGACGCGCAAGTCAGGCACAAGTTGCAATTACTTTTGTTAATTAAATGGAGTTTGGAGGGGCTAGGCGAATTGTGACTAACTATGTTCTGCCTATAGTGTCAGCTGCTAACCAAGAAAGTCTTGATCGCCAGAAGGAAAAGTTTGCGCGCCAATAGACATTTTTTTTGTGGCACTGTATGTGGTGACACTGAATGTATTTGTCAGTTCTCAATGACTTGGAGACTCATTGCTATTTAGCTTTCAAAAATGAATCCTTTCAACGACGGTTGAAGGTTTGGCGAAAGCTTTGTATCGCAGAGCCCGTGAGGATTTTAGTTGACAAGCGGATGCCTCGGTGTTAGTTTGGAATTCCGAAACAACAGAGAGAAGTCGGCAACCACAAAAACTATTTGCGTTTCGAATCTTTCTCGAATATTGCAACCAAATTCTGTACAAACCAAATTTCCTTGAAGCTATTGATAGCCTCAGTGAGATTCTTTTGCTTTCTTTTAGCGCTTTTTCGGTCAGGTCCTAATAAGGTGTAAAACCATGTTTGCCAAATCACTAATTACCAGGCTTGCTATAGTCGTTACTGTATCTTCTTCGGCCGCGTTCACCGCGGCACCAGCGCTGGCGCAAGATGCTTTCGGCTCAGGCGGTCAGGACGCGCAGAATTCACTGGGAGCGACTGGAACACAATCGCGCCTGAACTACACAACTGGCTCGCAAACTCAGCATTCGTTTGATGGAAATTCACCAACTTTGCAAGGTGCTACGAATGGCACAATCGCCGCCCAAGGCATCGAAGCAACAGTTGTACAGGGGGTGAACACAGCGGGAACTGTTCGCGTGAACAACCTGGCTAATATGGAAGCGCTTCTCAACATCATTGCTAACGGCATGGAGATACTCGGCATTGCCTGGGGCGGCCCCACTATGATCTGGGGCTTTATGCATATGGCCGCTGGCTCTCAGCAGGCCATGAAGAAGGTATTGTTCGGTGCAGCAGGTGTAACCGGCGGACTCGCTACCCCAGGCTGTATCAACTGGTTGGTAGCATCAGCTAGAGACGCGGCCCTGTTTAACTAACAGTTTCAGCCTAAATCTGTTGAAAAGTCGTGAATCCAAGATTAAATTGCCGAGGAAAAATGAATTCAGGCGCGAACCGCTTTACAACTTGAAATTTAGGATATAGAATCGGTGGGAAGTTAGAGATTAGTCCGAGATCCGTTTTGCCTTGGCTTTAATCGGCCGGGACTTCGCTACTTTCAGCGATGTAGTTCATCTTACCAACAACTTAATAGATAAGGAGTGGCTTTCGAGTAATGCTCGAAGTGCAGACTTTTGTCTGTCCTCTACAGTCAATGGCGGTGCTTCGCATTGCCCACACCTGCTGTCTTTTCCTCATCTAACAATTACCATATTGGAGTAAACATGCTATCTAATCTTCGCGTTAAACCAAGACGGTTTGGTCTTGTGAATGGTGGCGCCCAGAAATTTGAGGGCACTAGCCGCAGAGCCATAAACTATTTCCCCAGCAGTAGCTTGTCGCCGAAAAGTAAGGTTAAGTTGGCTTTTTCAAATGAGAAGCCGATTCTGCCTCAACTTATTAGTATCGAAGCGGCAAAGGTTTCTGGCTGCATCAAGATGGAGTCGGAGCGTTTCAAATCGCGTGCAGCCGTGCTTATGTATAAGGGGCGAGTGATTGCTTGTGTTTATGGCAGCAAAGCGCACCCAGAGCAAGTGTTTGGAAGGGATGGCTACGTTGCGATGATGAGCGAGATTAGCTCAGTTCACAGTGATGTATCGAGCTATACTCTGGACGAAAAGGTGGTACTGTCGGCGGCATCAATGTTTCATGGTGAAGTCTTCAATGCTGCTCCTGAGCAAGACCCTAAGCTGTCTCTTTCAGGCTGCATGAAATTTATTGAGGAGCTTTCGGCTTCTGGCTCGATTGCCGTTGCTGATAATTCTGGCAGAGCAGTTTGTTTGCTTTATTTGTCCGGCAGTTCATTGCTCGGTATTAACTCACTCCATTCCTCTGTGAGAGAGAAGGATATCCGCTCCATCTGGCAGTATCTGAAAAACAATCCCCAAGCGAAGATAATGGCAAATTCTTTTGCTCCTGCGGATGATTCAATAAACGCATTTACTTTCAGTATGCTCAGCCAGAGTGCTCAGCGTCCGACGGCTCAAAGCCCTGTCGGAGTATGCAGTGTCACTGAGTTGGCTGCTGTGAGAAACGCCGCCAATCTAGTTGGTGTTTACTCAGTCAAGCCCGTTGAGCCGGTTAAAGAAGTGCGCTCAGATCGCTTTATCAGCCAGAGGAACTTGAGTGCTAAGCAGGCGAGACAGAACTCTTATGCACAGTCGGCTTATGGAGACAATGCTGGTATTTAGACCCCCGAAACCACCATTCATAGTAGCGACGTGTCTTATTTTACTGTGCTGACCATTTTAAAGTTCTTCTAAATCAGAGGCCTTTAAAGCTTGGCCCTCTCTCAATAAGTGTTTGGCTGATCGGCCTAGTGCTTGTTTGATACTTCTCAAGCAGTCTGACTTTGCTACCATGCGAAAGTCTAAGTAAACAGAACTCAAGATTATGATAGATCCCGCTCTGATATCTTTGGTGGCGCATACCACAGAGAGCCGTTCTAATTCGTTCTCAAAGCTAGGTATGGCAGCCATGCGAAGTTGGGTGCAATTGCTGCATTGGGCCCCCTGATAGGGGCGGTGGCAGGTTTTGCAAATTAAGGGTTCTATGGTTCTAGATTTGTCCGGGGCTGGTACATTGCCCCAACTACTAACCGCTTCTATGTCAAATATTTTGTTTTGACGCCGATAGAGGTCTTCCATATTTTTTATGGTCCATCGGGTCTGCGGATGGTTCGGACCATGGGCTATGAGATTTATGAGAAGGGCCTGTTTTAAACTATCTTCTGACTCTTTCAACTTATTTTGCAGAGATTGGCATATGGCGAGCTTGTTGAGGATATGCGACAGCTCGGGATGATCTAGCCCTAGAGCCATTATCTGCTTATCTAGACAGTCGTTGTAAATCGCTTCAGCATTGGTGAATTGGTTCTGCTGGCAATAGAGATCCCCAAGGTAGTCCAGGCATAGAGCTACGACTAGTAACGACTTACCTTTAGCCGCTTCGTCAATAGCCTGCCACATAAAGCTCTCCGCGTCTGCGTAGTGCTTAGTGGCGGCTGCATTCTCGGCGCAGATTTTCAGTAGTTCCCAGTTTTCAGGCACATTGGTTGTCCGGGCTTGGATTGATTGGCTATATATAGTCTAGCTGTATAGACCTTGCAGTATTTTGCGGTAATTTAGGCAAAAAAAATAGAAATTTGGAACTTGTGCGTGTATTTTCGGTAAATTTGGGACTATTGTGGGTAAAATACATGCATCTGGAGCCCCGGAAGAACAATCTGGAACCTCAAATGGACTTTTCCCGCCAAAAACCAGCCCTGTTTCAAGGATCGCCTTTGCCGTCCGGCACTAGCCTTGCCGGACTATCTGCCCTCGTTCATGCCTTTAACGTTTCGGCTCCCGTTCGAGAACCCAGTTGTGTCTCCGCGCAAAATATAAAAGGACATATAAGGCAAGAGCGCGGCTGGAAAATCTACAGCAAGCGACATGAGCTTGAACCCACTGTTCAGGCACACCTAAATTTCGCCATGCGGTACGAAAACATAGATATGCTCGTACTGAAACGTGTGTTCCTCTCCCTTCCGGCGGAAGCCATTGGGCAGTACGTGCTGTCCGCTCCCAATAGCGCGTTGACACGGCGCGCCTGGTATCTCTATGAATTGCTAACTGGAAATACGCTTCCAGTCTCTGATGCACCGAATGTCACATCAGTTGACTTGCTCGATACCGACAAATATTTCACCAAATCTAGTGGCACACTATCGCGTCGACACAAGGTGCGTGACAATCTTTTGGGCACAGCCAGCTTCTGTCCAATCATCAGAAAGACGGAAATGCTGACGACCTATGTTGAGAGCGACCTCTCGAAATCAGCTCACATCATCATTGGACGCGTAAGCAAGGTCGTGGTTTCTCGTGCTGCAAGTTTCTTGCAACTGGCAGAAAGTCAGGCTAGTTTTCAAATAGAAGGAGAGCTGCCGCCTCGAAATCGGATCGAGCGATGGGGGCGAGTCGTCATGCAAGCTGGCAAAAACCCGCTATCTGTCGAAGAGATAGTTCGTCTTCATGGACTTCTTATTGAAGACAACCGTTTTGTACAAGGCGGCTTGCGTACCGATGACGTTTTCCTTGGAGAACACACACGCGATGGAGACCCGCTTCCCGAGTTCATCGGCGCCAAACCGGACAATCTTGAGGAGTTGATGAATTCGTTAATCGAAGCGAATACCATCATGAAGGCGGGCGGTTTAGATCCTGTTCTACAAGCCGCTGCAACCGCTTTTGGATTTGTCTTCGTTCATCCATTCGCTGATGGGAATGGAAGACTTCACCGATGCATAATTCATCACACACTCTCAGATCGGCAGTTCACTCCGCCTGGAATGCTTTTCCCTGTTTCATCTGTAATGCTGGACTGGATCGATAAATATCGCGAAACGCTTCAGGCGCACTCGGCTCTGCTGATGGAGTTTATTGACTGGGAGCCAACTTCCAAAGGGAATGTACAGGTTTCAAATGATACCGCTGACCTCTATAGATTCTTTGATTGTACAGAGGCCGCAGAATTTCTCTATGGTTGCGTGAAACGCACTGTAGAGGTGGACCTGCCGAGAGAAATCGACTATCTCATGCGTCGAGACGAAGCCGTAAGAGACGTTATGAACGTAGTAGAGATGCCGGATCTCATAGCTGAACAGTTTGTATTATTTGTGCACAGAAATGGTGGCACGCTTCCAAACAAAAGAAGGAAGAGAGAATTCGCTGCGTTAAAAGATGTAGAGCTTTCTGAATTGGAGGAAATAGTTAGGGATGCATTTGATGGTTTTGATATGGCAACTGGACACAATCAGCCCCCAGAGCCGGAAGAATAACAGTTTCGCAACTCATTGTTGCATATGTATGGCTTACCTGCTCTGGATGTAATGTAATCGCGCTCGATTTATCGATTTAATGCTCGAAATCATTACATGCATGATGTGTGCTTGTAATGAAAGTGCACCAGGAAAACCGGGCTAACGCCATACAAGAAGGGGTACGGTAAGAAAATTGCACGCATTGCAAAGTCATTTGTTTTTCACAAATGGAATGTTGGCCACTACCGCTTTTATGCGCATTTACTGGAAGTTATGCCTGCTATCGGTTTGCACAACTGATTGAAATTTGATTTACCAGTTGTGCTCTGCTTGCATTTATAGGTCACCTCCGCATTTAAGAGCTATTTCTTTGGTGCACGCGATTCGTTATAAGGACGAATTTGATCTTCAGCTTCTTTCAACTGCTGTGCCATCTTTTTTGTCTCTAATGGTTGGCCGTTAAGTTTGCGCCAGTACATAACCATGATCATTGCAGACATATTGCGGGAATCTGTTATGCCCATCTGGTTGAAGTATTTGACCAGGACATTTTTGCCATTTAGGCCCCAGGTGTTGCGCAGTCCCATCTGAAAGAATGGCCATCCATAGCCCGATGCTTCCTTCCCTTCAAGGCTTTTAAATTTCTTCAGCTCTTCTTCGCCCATTAGTTTTTCTAGTTCGACAAAACAGTCGTCTAAGTTTTTTAAGACCCTTTGATTTTGCCAGGGATTATCTGTGTTGCCACCGGTAAAAGCCACCGTATCAGGCTCTAAATTAACTGGTTCAAGTAAGACTGACTCGTCATTGAAACGACTAATAGCAATGGCTTTGCCATCGGGGACCCATTGAATCACTGAAGCTTCATCAAATGATTTGCTTCCTAATATTTTGCCGCTCTGCGCGTCGCTCAATACTATTTCGTTTGCGGCTCCAGTGATGGCAAGATACTTGCTATCAGGCGACCAGTAAAAATGATATCTAGCGTTTTTTTCGCAAGATAATTCGGACAGCGGTCTCGTGTGCTCTGCATCATATACTTTGAGCACAGGACAATTGGCGCGGTATGCCAGTAATTTTCCGTTCGGGGACCATACCAACCCTTCGTCGGATTCGTCGTCAGTATCTAGCTTTTCAATCTCTTTTAGCTCTGCGTCCAGAATATGAATGGCGCTGTCGCTGTATGCAAATACTTTACCGTCGGGAGACCAGGCCAAGTCTCTGCCTGCAGTCTTTAGTGGCAATCTTAATCGTACATTTTGGCCATCTGGTGAGCAGACTACAAGGCTGAAATTGTTTTCGTTGTTTTCAAAGAACGCCATATAGTGACCGTCGGGCGTCCATGCTAGTGACCTGCATTCCCCCTTTACATTCGGTAGCAGCAGACCAGTCTCACAGCCACCAACAGAGTAAATCGAGATGCCGTCTTCGGTTCCATTGATTGCAATATGCTTGTTATCTGGGGACCAGGTTGATTTTTGCCTGCTGTTTGATTGCGTCAGCTTTAATTGCATAATGATTTTGCCAGTATGAGCGTCAAATATTGCAGATGAGCCAAATGGCGAGTCGTCAACTATGAGTTTGCTATCTGGTGACCATAGTCCACCTTTCAGCTTTGTTGCAAACACATCTGGAATATTCGCAAATTCTACAGGGAGCTTCTTGTAGGTTTTGGCATCAAGTAAAAGCGGCTTTTGCGTTGCTGAATTGCTCAGCATTGCGCTTGGTGGTTTTTGACCCGGAGTCAGTATGGTCGGTGCGCTGCGAAAAACACCTGGCGCATTTTTATTCAACTTGCCGATTACTCTACTCAATTTACCGTCAGCACCGACCTTGGCCGGGGCTGGCCAGGTGACCAGTACGTATTTGCCATCAGGCGACCAGCTAGGTATCCAGGTCCACTCCTCCGGCGGTACGACCCTTCCGGTAGGACAATTGTCGCTGGCAAAGACAGGAAGGCTGCCGGACATAGTTGTAGTGCTTATCAGTACGCTAGTCGCCAGCCCGAGTAGTCGGGGGTGGCAAAGGCTTTTTTGCGGTGTCATATACTCTGCCACTAATTTTGGTTTCTGAGATGTGAATTAGGACGCTCAATCTAGGCTATTTTCTTGTACCCACGCTTTTCTGATTAAAAGCTCCAACAAGGCTATAATGCATTACAAGCCTTAAAAGAGTGATTGCATACGGAGAACCTCTAGTTACGATGTCTAAAACAGTCAAATTTGCAACATGTCTTTGTTCAACACTATTAGCGTTGAGTTGTTCCATGAACTTGACGGCTCATTCCTCAGTACCGTTTGATTTAAACGATTACTATGACCCAATGAACTATTGGAAAAAAGAAGCTGAGTTTACAACCAGTGACAACTTAAAAGGCACTGTCACAGGTGCCTATGACCCTATAACCGGAATGTTAAAAAAACTAACTACCGAAGATGAAGCCGAAAATGGTGATCCTCAGATCATAGGCGCAATCATCGATTTCTTTCTTGTTCAACAACCAGCTACAGCTACGCAAGGACTTGGATGGGTGCTTCGTATTGGATTTATTCAACTACCTAAGTCAGAATCTCTGAGTAAAGTCATAAGGCAGAATGAAAGTATTGCATCCAAAGCAATAATTCTCAGAGGCATACCGGCTTCAGTACTGAAGCGATATCCAAACATTTTCAGCGAGGATGAAATTTTCAACGACAAAAATTTTCGGGCTCTTCCAAGAAAGTTATGCTCTGTGAAAAACATTCGAACATTTAGACAACCGTGGATTGATTTTTTTGTAAGCCATAATACGGCGACCAAAGAGCAACTTTTGAAAGTTCTTAAGTCAGTTGATGCGAAATACAAGAGTAAATATCTTTCTCTTCAATACTAGAAAAGGTGGAGATTATCTCTGAGTACTGCTGTTAACTAGTCGAAAGTTTCGCACCATGAGTTGTTCTAGCTTTCCTGTCCAAATTTCGTGTGCGCTTAGTCCGCTGGGTACTTCAACAACACTAGTGCTTTGAAATTGGCTTTCAGGATTCCTGATGACACAATCGTATGCAATGGTGCCGTTAAAATTGTTTCTTAAGTGCAGCAGGGTACTATTCATTTTGCTATCGAAGGTTAGGGATAGGTCGATAGAATTAGGTTTTCCGTGTCTCTTTAGCTCTGTGTCTGGGTCTGGAGAAATGCGACGAGGATGGGCTAAGTCGTGTGCACTAGTGTCAAATTCAATAGCGGCTGTCTGACCGACTTCTAAGCAAACTGTGCCTAGCTCTGTCTGCTTACTAATATCTAGCATTGAAACTAGCTTGTCCACGGCAGCAGGGAGTTGCTGCTCGGCCGCTTTTCTGTACCAGTTTAGGGCCGTTTCTTTTTCTTTATTTGTCCCTCTTCCGTACTCGTACATTTCGCCAAGTTCGTATTGGGCGTTATCGAAGCCCTGGTCTGCAGCTTTCTGAAGCCACCTAACAGCCTCTTTCTCGTCTTTTTCGACACCTGTTCCGTAGCGACAATCTCTGGCAAAGTTGGTTTGGGCCGCAGGATCTCCTTGCTCGGCTGCTTTTTTGCACCACTGTGCTGCTATTTTGGGGTCTTTGGGTACGCCGATACCTTTTGAGTACAAGACAGAGAGATTGTTTTGCGCTTTGGCGTGCCCTTGCTCGGCTGCCTTGACCAACCATTTAAGACCTTGTTCATCGTTGACCGTGACCCCTTTGCCTGTGATGTAGGCCATACCTAGATTGTTTTGAGCTTTTGCGTATCCTTGCTCTGCGGCTCTGCGATACCACAATACTGATTGCTCTAGTTCTCCAGTGGCTTTGTCTAGGTCTCCAATAATGTTCTGTGCGGGTGCTATTCCTCTAGCAGCAAGGGGGGCTGCTATTTTCACTGCCTCTGCGAAGTCTCTTCTGTCGATAGCAGCTCTTGCTTGCTCGATCGCTTTATCGGTTGAGTCTTCTGCGATGGCTGAACTTTGGCCTATAAGTAGAAATACTGCAACGAGCAGGTGTTTATTAAAAGCAATTTTGTGTGGCAAGCGGTTCTCTCTTTTTTAGCAGTCTAAACTTCTGCGCAAGGATGGTTTTGTTGACTCTTTCTTGTCGTACCCAATAACAAAGGTAACTTGCCATTAAATGCCCTTTCTGGTTTGATAGCTTATATGCAAGTAGCTGTGGTGGAAGCTGCCTTGAAGCACATTAACTGTCTTGGCTCCTGGTTCACGCCAATATTTCTTGGCTCGATATTTCTCACTATTGGGCTCTTCTTTGTGCAAGGAACAACAGTGGTGCGAGAGCAAGAACATTTAACTTGAGTCTTCTTTTTAGTTTCACGTCTGCTGTCTTGTTGAAGTCGTAGCGTTAGATTGAGCTGCCAGCACGATAGATTACAGCAGGCGTGACGCCTAATTCAAAGGCTGCCAGAGCCGATCCGAAAGCATGCTGGAAACCGTTAACTAATTGGCTGAGCACGTGCACAATCTTGCGGTGTTGGATGAAGCTATACGAATTATCCCAGAAGGTACTAGCTGTGCGCAGCTCATTTTCCATCGGCTTTGCTTGGCGTTGAGGTAGTGGACTCTGAGCGTATCGGGCGAGCGTTCTAGTTTCTCGGCTAATTCCTTCAGCGATATATAGTTTGCTTTGCAGATTTCTAAAATTGCACTCTTCATGGTTTGTTGCGACACTTTAGACTGGTTTCTCACCTGTTCGGCTAAGTTATCTGCTAACAAGACTGCCTCAGGGGCCAGTTGTATTTGTTCGGAGCTTGGCGTCATTTGTTCGGAGTTCGCAGTCATTTGTTCGGAGTTCGGGAAAAAGCTCTTGAGAATGTCAAAATCGTCGAGGAGTTCCATGTTATTGGTACTGCCAATAAAGCAATAGGAGGTGCTTCTTGTCACTCCGCTTGATTCTAAATAACCGTTCTACGTTCATTGGGATGATGAGGGCCAGGAATTGCTCGGTCGCTTCGACATCACGAACCCGGCTGGCCTCTCGCAGAAATTCAAAGAATCCATCCTTGGAGATATTGAGGTGAAGATAGAGCAAAGTGATTCCGACGTCTATTGCAGTTCAATCCAGCGATAACAACTGATGCTGCGGCGTTACTTCCGCAAGTTTGCCGCCGCGCATTCACGCGCCCTTATTTACGTCAAGTTGACTTTCAGCTCCGCATTTGCATAAATGCCTTGTCAGAGTTTTTAAACATTGATAGTCAGCAATGGAAATTTGCAATTTCGAGTATTATTCAACAAGTCGGAGTCAGCAAGAAAGTAATCCTTATGCGAATCTACCCTTCAATAATCAGCGCTTCACTGTGGACCTGCTTCGCCTTGAATCCATCTGTGGCCCAACCCACGGACTATGAATGGGTAGCTGATGCTTGCAGAAATAAATCGAAAGTCGCAACTCATCCGATATTTCATATATCTGATGCTTCGCAACTAAAGACAGAAAAGTTGGATACAGCCACCTTCAAGGTATTGAATGATATTTATCTCGAGCCAGACTCAACCGATTATTGGAGGAGCGACATGGCAAACATAGAAGAAAAGGCTTTAAAGAGTGGCAAACTAGGCGAGCTGCTTATTGGGAAAACTTCCGAGGAAGTCGTGAATCTCATCGGTGCGCCGAGAATAACAACAGGCTCAGTTGAGGGATGGCATGAATCCATAACTGGCCAAGTCAATGCCTTGTATTTTATGGGCTACCAGCCCACAGGAGTTTGCATTACGTACAGTAAGAACATCTGCAAAGCTGCAGAAGCGATAGAATTCAAGGACCTCCAACCTATGGAGCATGCCGCTTTTGTAGAGGCGAGGAAATTTGCGCTTGGTAAATCAGGCGATGAGATCTCAAAATACTTACATCATGATTTAAAAGAAAGCAGCACCGAAGGCCTAGATGCTGCGGGCTTCGATGTTGGCGAGAGCTGGAAATGGGAATTCCATTTTACTCGCGGTAAATGTGATGGTGTTAGCGAATGGGTTACTCTTCATTAGGCACCTACGAAACGGGTTTCTCCAAATTATCCATTAATTTACTGCCATTACTGACAGTGGCGCATCGTTTTCAATAACTTCCCAGCATTAGAGGGAGTAATCGGTTGCTTAGTTGTGCAACAGCAGCTGTACTAAATATTGTGCAACTTTATCAATAGAAAGAAACAAAAGGCCCGCAATGAATGCAGGCCTTTCTTAGTTCATCAATTAAACGCTTAATCGCTCTAAAGAGCATTACTAACGTTTTCTTATCATGCCAATCTTTTCCGGGGAAAAGTTGGGATATTGTTGGGATGGTTTTTTCCAAAGTCCCGAAAGTCTTGGGCGATGAGAGACTCGTTCCCAACCTCCTCGGTGTAAAGGATGCGTTTGAGTGAGTCTCGTCTTTATTGTGCATGCATTTTATCTTTGATGCGGAAGATATTTCCGTGCGTCTCCATAACTTGAGATAAAGCCGGGCATCCATATTCTTCGAGAGACGGTAAAGCAGGTACGCGCGCATCGCGCCAGTGGCTGAACACCTGACCTTGTTCTAGAGCCCTTAGCACTTCTTCTCTCATGTATTTGTCGGCAGGGGCGCGACTTAGACCAAGCTTTCTGGCTCGTTCTCCAATGGCACGACCGCAAGCATTATTCGACAGATCTTTGCGCGCATCTAGATAGAAGGGCTGACTGCCTGATCGACCAGAGAAGATTGCTTCGGCATATTCATTGGCGCGGAATAATAAGTCAGCAGGCAGGACGCCCAATTCAAAGGCTGCCAGAGCCGATCCGTAAGCATGCTGGAAACCATTAACTAATTGGCTGTGCACGTGCACAATCTTGCCGTGTTGGTTGAAGCTATACGAGTTATCCCAGAAGGTAGTGGCAGTGCCTAGTTCATCTTCGGTAGGTTTCAGTTGGAGTGAAACAGGAAGCAGACAACTGCGGCCATACATTTCTTGCTCAGCAATACTGACTCGCCACAAAATCGAACATATGTAGGTTCCAAGAGCCAGGGTTAGAGCCACAACAGCCCATACGATTTTGACCTTGCGCGAAAGTGCCATGACTATTTCTCTAGCATCTTTGGATAAGTCTTCCTTGACTGCAAGGTCGACATTAATTTACGCTCGTGGCTTCCATTCTCGAAACCGCAGACCAGTATACTCTGATTGGGGCTCGAACTTCGGCTGAGGTTTAACCAATAGATGACAGACTCAGACCGGCTGCAGTTATCACCGGAGGCAATCGGACGTCAAGCTGTTCGATCGATTGGCGGTTACGTATATCAGCTATATCAAGGGCTTCTCGCCTGGCTGAATCTAGGGGATAGCGACCTTCTGCTGTTGGAGGTCGCTGAGGACCATGCTGTCTTGCGCGAATCATTGCTATCACAAACTCAGGTCAAAGACGATAAAGCTTCAGGCAATATTACGCTCCGGTCGGAAAGCGTGCTCAGCCTCATTAACTCCCATTGGGACCTTCAAAAATCAAACCAAGACAAAACTGTGAACTCTGCACTACTCACAACTGCGGCATTCGGCAGAGAGCATCAGTTAAGCTTTCCAAACAAGATGTCTGGTCTGGAGTACTGGCGTGTAGCTGCCAGGGATGACAGTGATCTAAAACCACTTCGAGATGCGCTGCTGGCAATTAACATCAACGTGGAAATAAAGATCTTTGTAAGCGCTTCGAGCGATGAGGAGCTCAGAAACCGCTTGGTTCGCCCCATTTCGTGGATCGCGCAATCGAGCGATCTCGCCATCGTGAAGCAGTCAGTCAAGGACGCTCTGGTGCGTTTGGGCGAGAAGCAGAATATCCTGGCGCAAGCTGCCGAAAAGGCAGAGTTCCAACTATTGGGCACCATTATTGAAGTGATTCTTCTCAAGCCAGACCGCCAAGTAAATCGGGTTGATCTTCTGCGGGCTTTTGGAGAAGCAACGAGCATGCCAATGCCGATGCAGGCGGTTCAAAGCATGGCTATGGCAGGAACATTATTTGGTGCCTCGTCTGCACTTTTACCTGGTACTGGCACGATTGCTTCTGTTGATTGCGTTAGTCTGCCACCACGAATAGCAGAGCGAAAAACGCTGGTCTCGGAGTTGTCAGCAGCTTGCGCGCAAGCCGGTTTGCTGTGGGTAAACGGTAGCAGCGGACTTGGAAAAACAACGTTTGCGCTGCAGATCGCGAACAAAAACCGACCGGAAGAATGGCTGTTAGTTGATTTGCGCGACTGTAAACCAGAAGATGTACGCGTTCGACTCTTCTTTGCTGCGCGACAGCTGAGCGAGGGCAATGTTCGTGGAGTGATATTAGACGACTTTCCGAGTGAGCAGTCTGCGAACACAATATTCAAGTTAGCTCAGTTTGTGTTTGAGTCGCTGCTCAATAATTCAAAAGTTGTCATAACCAGCTACTATGAACCCTCGCCGGAACTCATCGCTCAATTTGGTTCGTCGAACATAGATGTTCGATCCGTGCCTTATCTGAACGAAGAGGACGTCGCTGACCTGGTCGGAGCGCAGGGCGGCAGTCCCGAAATCTGGGCGAAGGTAATCTATGTATTTTGCGGCATGGGACATCCCCAGCTCGTCAACGCGTGCATACTCGGCTTAAGCTCTCGCGGTTGGCCTGAGTCGGAAATACTCACGGAAGTTATCGTTCCCGGTGGTGGCGCAGAGACTCGAAAACAACGAGATGCTACTTTGCGACGGCTGATCACGGAATTACCCGATCATATTCGAACGCTTCTGTATCGGCTGTCGCTCGTTATGTCTGGCTTCGACCGAAAATTGGCCATGTCAGTCGCAAATGCTCAACCTACTGTGCGCCATCCGCGAGACGCTTTCAACTATCTTCTTGGGCCTTGGATAGAAAGCCGCGGCGAAGACCGATTTGCTATTTCGCCTCTGGTTAGCAATGCGGCGCAAGAAAATCTTTCGCCGACCGAACAGTCCGCGGTCAGAAAGAGCGTTATTTACGATTTGATCCAGCGGCGACCTTTTCCCGCTGAGCATCTTTCTCAACTACTCCTGAATGCTTATATTGCTCAGGACCCCTCAGGGCTGTCTATTTTCTGTCAGATCATGCTTTCAAATGCAACTGATAGAGCGACCTTCGCAATGTTGGCTAGCGAGGTGTCCAGTTTCCCTTCGTTCATAACCAAAGGCACAGACCTGCTATTTCCGAAGGACAAATCAATCTCTGCAATGCTTCGGATTGTCCAATGCCTAGTTGCAGTATCAATCAGTAGCGAGAACTTGCCGAACATCTTTGAACGAATGGTGGCTGAATGTCGGCAATTGGATGACGCAGAACTTGCGCCGACCCTTACGTTCATGGGCATTACGATGACATTGATGTACCGAGAGACTAAGTTGAATCCGCATCTCTGGATGGATGCATTGAAGGGAATTGACAAATTGCTCGGCCAGCTTCTAGCGCGCGGCCTTGATCCGAACAGCCTTCTCCAGACGGAAGATATGAAGCTGGATCAACTCCTCTTTGGCATACAGGCAACGTCTACCGGGAACGTGGACGAATTGAACCAGTTGTTCGAAATTCTGGACGGAATGACAGATGATCTGCGTAACTCCTTCCTGAAAGGTCTCGACCATTTGGATGGCACAAGACTCATGGTCGACAACGCCTGGCTGAACGAGAGCAAGACTTCGGCCTTGGACGGCGAGCAATCCGCAAAGCTGTATGCAAATATGGTCGCACTCGCCGCGAAATGGCAACGATCTGAGATCGCGATCTTCTGTTTGTGTGCTCAAGTGGTCATGCTTGATGAATACGCGGATCAGCGGGATCAAGCCGCCGCGCTCTTGGAGGGCGCACTGAATGTGTATCCTGATAATTTCCACTTACTGCGACGTCTGCAAACATTGCTATATCGCAAAGAAGACTATGCGCAATGCTTGGCCACTTACGAGCGCATTAAAAATGGCACCGGATTTGGTGACGAAGTCAACCAGCTGTATTCAGCTCTTGATGCTGCACGCAGTGCTGTTGAGCTAAAGGACTTGCAGAAGGCTCGCTCTCTTTTTTATGAAGGCTCTCTGGCCGCACAGAAGGCCGGTGGTCCCTATATTCCATTCGCCGCAACACTCCTGGCAGATTGTGCAGTTTCGGAATTTCTTGAAGGCAACATCAAGGCCGCGCTTGAATTTTTGGTACAAGCGCTGAAGCAATCCGATAGTGTAAATGCCGACGCAGGACTTCAAGCAAAGTATTGTCTCGGCATAATTCCACATGTGATTGCATGGATGCGCCAGGAACTTTCTGTCTCGCCCAAGACAAACTTCGGCATGAAGCCCGGCTTATGCAGCAATCCAAATCCTGATGAATACTTCAATGAGCGCCCTATACCACCATCGCACGTCGTGTGGTATCAGCTCACGGAGCTTGAGCGTGAATCTGGAGTAGAAGCAGGAATCTCTGCGGAACTCCGTTCTCGACTAAACGGAGCTGAATACACCTTCTTGGAAGGCACTCTTTCTTGTGCCGTAATTGGTGCAGCCAGCGCATCGCACGATGTAGACGCAGCAATCAAGGAACTCCCTCGATTTCTGCATCTCACAAATATGTTGAACAAGCAACCGCGGGAAGAGTCGCTCGACATGATCTTAAATGCTGAAGCCCCAATAACGCCGGTGGTCCCGAATCAATGGGACTCCGCTGAGCACTTCGATGGTTTTAGGTTCGCTACGATTGCGTTTTCCGTTTGTGCGTACTGCGATAACCGAGAAGATGCGATGGTCGAGTTCCTCGAAAAATTGCGGCAACAAGTCCCTTCCGATTCCAAATCCCGTGCATTCATCGATCTCTTGCTCGACAAGACTACGGCAGTCCAAAACGGTGACCTCTTCAGTCAAGTGGCATCAAGTTTGGCGTTATATAGGACGAACGGTGGAAATGTAACGACGGATACCGCAGCTCTGCTCACCGTGTACACAGCGCTCTGGCTAAACCAATCTGGCTTTGACGAATTCATTTCGAAGCCAATAGTTCAATTCTTCTGTGGTTTATGGACCAAAATTGTCAAGGAGAGGCGAGCCCTTCTGAACACTCCGAATCTTTCGGTTCCTGCCATTGAAGCTGCTTGTAGCAAGCCATCCTCGCTCCCGGCGACGCTAGCTGAACTTAGTCTGGCAATTGATCGCGTGACATCGTTCTATCTCCCACCGGAGATCCGTACAAAGCTAGAAGCCTTCATATTGCGAGACACCACTGAGCATGCTGCTGCGACAGCCGCTGAGAGCTCTTCGCATTAATAGTGGGTTAAGGGTTTATCCTATAGTAAGTTTTTGAAAGTAGGAGAACTATCAATACATAGGTCTCGCCCATCAATCTAACCTTGGGTAACCTTAAGACTCTTGCTCCGCTGGATTTCTGTTTGAACAGAGTTGACGATCGTTTCTGGCGCTTCTGCAAATTTCTTTGCTTAAACGACTACGCAATTAGGCTTCAATGTTCCCTGGTCTTTTTTTTTGCGCACCGTATACGATGCTCCACAAAATGAGCACTATGTCAAACTACATTAAACTAGTCGTCGTTCAGTCGACCGAAATTTCCATTTTAACTACACCGCTCTAATTACCCCTAAAGTGGGAAAGGCTCAATATACTCACTGCCGACAAAAGCTCGACCTTCATGAAAAGACTGTGCGCGAGGAAAATCTTTGCCTCCAAAACATTCCCGGCCGGACTGGTCAATGTATTTGTAGTATCTAGAACGGGTATCAGTAGTTACTACAGCATAGCCTTCCGCGAATGGGAATGCTTCGAGATATTTACACGGAATAACTAAGCTTCCCAACCGATCGATATAACCAAATCGATCTTTGCCAGCAGATTTCTGACAAACGAGCGCTCGGCCGTCAGAAAAAGGCCAGCAATAGTCGAACGTTGGTGGGATAATCGGTTTGCCTGAAAGATCAGCAAAGCCAAATTTGTGATTCTTTTCAAAAACCACAAAGCCACCAGAAGCATCAGTATTCTTGAGGGGGCCTGTCTCGGAATGTCTCTCCAATGAGAATCGAATGGTGCCGTCCCGATTTAAATAATCAATTCGAGAGGCGTCCAGCACTTCAGCCGCGGCAAGACCTTCCTGAAAAGGGTGTATCTGCGAGATATAACTTGGCTTTAGCACCAGCTTTCCGGTTCGATCTATTAGGCCCCATTTCCCATGAACAAGTATTCCAGCTCTGTCTTCGGAGAATGGTGTCACTTTCTCAAATTTCCCAGCAATGACACAATTGCCTTCCTTGTCTATAAATTTCCAAAACGGCTCACCATCAAGCTTTACGCCAGCAAGGCCTTGTGCGTAATCTTGAACTTTACAAAAAGGGCCAGACTTTGTTTTGCCATGCATGTCTATGAAAGTCCAACGATAATTGGGGTCGTCCCCTGGCCGTCGCCAAACTCCAAGACGCGGGAGTCGATCCGCATTGTTCGAAAAATCAATAACGGCAGCTAGGCCATCAGAAAAATCAGAAGCAGCATAGTAGCAAAAGTCGGGACTAAGAAGCTTGCCAGACTTGTCTGCATAATTGGCAAATGTATTAATGTCACTGGCTGAATTGCCATGCCGCCCGTAAATTTTGCACAGCCCGTTTGAGAACCGTTTCGGGAGAGCGCCCACAAAAAGATCTTGCGTGTTCTGCAGGTCTAATACTAAACGACCTGTTTTATCGATGAATCCATAGGGATCCCAAAGTCGCCGAATTGCAGGAGCCTCGGATGTATGAAATATGTACCAATACCCAGCCGAGCAAAGAGCCAAAGCCAGAGTAATTAGCATCAATATACCTACCGCCCATTTGCGTATTGTCGTCACGTTCGTCTCCGGCTAAGGTCTTCTTGTTTGGGACACTACACTGGTGCGAGTCTGCGCAGCTTGCGCATAGGTTTTACTGGCGGTGCTAACGTCGTTTTGCTGGCGAGCGTTGCAGCGAAGGCAGGCTTCCTTCGCTGGTGTCCATATGTGATCCTAGCCTAGATCGTGGCGGTGAAGATCCTTGGTGGCAGTTTTCGACTTTCAGAAGAAACGAAGCGAAAGCTCATAAAGTCTGGTTAAGCGAGGCATCGAAACGAAATAGATATTCCGGCTGAAGAGTGGAGATAAAAGTTAGAGAACCAGTAGAAATACGAATGAATGATCCATTTTCTATTTTGGCCGTCAGGGTAAGGCAAAGGGTATGGCGTGGGCCAAAGACTACCCCAAAACAAAACCAGCCCTTCGCTGAAGAAGAGCCGGTCATCAATGTTCTAAATGGTTGCGGGGGTAAGATTTGAACTTACGACCTTTGGGTTATGAGCCCAACGAGCTACCAGGCTGCTCCACCCCGCAGAGCTATCTTACAACGACTTGATGGGATAATTCGAGGGGGCGGCTAAGAAATATCTTGGCCAAGCGCTAATTTCACCTGCTCAATCGCCCAATACCCATACCAGTACAGGATTTCTAGCTATGAAGGCAGTGTTACAGAGAGCTTCACGTGCCAGTGTGGTGGTGAACGGAGAGGTGATTAGCGAGTTTCAGTCAAGTAGTGATCATGCCTGCGGGCTGCTCATCCTTTTAGGCGTAGAACAAGGCGACAGTGAGGCTGACAGCATCTACTTGGCGACCAAGGCGGCTGAGCTTCGCATCTTTGAAGATGAGAATGGCAAAATGAATCTTGCATTGCAAGAAGCAGGAGGCCAGGTGATAGTTGTCTCACAATTCACTCTGCTGGCTGATTGGAAGAAAGGCCGGCGGCCCGGATTTACGCAAGCGGCTGCCCCTGCTGAAGGCGAGAGGCTCTATCGGCATTTCTGCGAGGAGTTGAGGCAGAAGGGCCTAACAGTCGGCACTGGAGTTTTTGGTGCTGACATGAAGGTAAGCTTGGTCAATGACGGCCCGGTGACGATTTTGCTCGAAGCTCGGCAGGGCAAGCCCGTTTAAGCGGCCTAAGTTCTAACTCTGCTAAACACTAGCTCAACTAAACACTAGTATGCAATTTTCGGTCTGACAAAATTGTGGCCAATTCTTTGCGCAGAGTTTTTTGCACGGTTTCAATTGGGTCATCGGCTGCAATAGTTTGGAAGTTATACTCTTCGGCCATGCGCTCATATTCAAATAATATCTGTGATTGATAGAGCTTGAAAGACTGGTACAAGTCATTGGACATACCGATGTCTCGCCCGGATTCATAAAAATCGAGGCCACCACGAGTGGTGATGATGCGACGCAGAAGTGGCTCTAGCGGCATCTTTAAGTAAACAACCAGATCGGGCTCGACGGCAAAGCTATAGAGTTCGCGCACCCAAGATGGGTCGGCTCCTCTCACTACATCGCGGGCTAGAGCCGTGTAGAAGTAGCGATTGGTTATCACTATATGTCCAGCTTTTAGGGCTGGAATAATAATATTGTGCAGCCGATCGGCTAAATCTGTGGCGTATAGCAGTGAAAAAGTTATGGTATTGAGGGCGTTTTTTTCTTTAGCCTTGTCGATTACTCGTGTCATCAGTTGTGACGACTTCCAGTCTGTTCTGGTTACGCCATAGCCTTCCACGTTCAGCCAGGTCTGCAGCAATTGGGCTTGAGTGGTGCGACCAACGCCGTCGGTGCCTTCCAGCACAATTAGCTTTCCAGGATATTCGTGTTTAGCTCTTTTGCCGCTGCTAGGGCCTTTTTCAGTCATTTTTTGCCTAACTATCTATCTTAAGTATCTTTCCTAACTATTTGGCCACAGTATCTATCCTATTAAACTTGTGGCGATTTCGCGGAAGAGCATTTGTTGCTCATGTATTGGCTTTATGGCAGGCATGGTGTGGAAGCCGTATTCGCTCACCATTTTGTCGTATTCATTGATAATGCGTGATTGAAAAATTTGAAATGATTCCATCGGGTCGGCTGATAGGCCAACGTCCATACCTGATTCGTAGTAGCCGGGCATGCGGCTATTGGCAATGCGAGCCAGGGAGATTTCTACCGGTACTTGAAAATAAAAAGCGCCATCGGGGCGAATAGAAAAGCCGTAAAGACTGCGCACCCAGTCAGCGTCTACTCCGCGAGCGACATCTCTGGCAAAGGCTGTGTAGCAATAACGATCAGCGAGAACAATAAGACCGGCTTTGAGGGCAGGAATGATGATATTTTCAAGGCGATCAGCGAAGTCTGTGGCGTGCAGTAGGCTAAAGGTTGTGGGAATTAGTGAATTTGAGCGTTTCGCTTGCTTAATTGTCTTTGAAATAAGAACGGAAGAATTCCATTCGGTAAATATTACGCTTTTGCCTTTAGACTCTAGCCAGTTGCGCAATAAGTCTAGTTGAGTCGACTTGCCAGAACCGTCTACACCTTCCACTACGAAAAGCTTGCCGGGAAAGTTATGTTTGTTGTTGAGGCGCATACTTAAACGTGCTTTACCTTTAGACATCTTAAGTCGATGTCTCATGTGAGCAATTTCACAGTGATGTTTGTGAACATCGCTATTATATAAGGCATTATAAGTACGATTATAGGTTCATGCGTTGTTTTTAACCGATTGTCAGGGTTCTCTATGACTTCCAATTTGAAATCAAATAGAGCTCAAGCTCTACTTTTGTCGCTTTCAGTATCGATTGCCGTTGGTGGCGAGGTAAGTGCTCTTCTTGCTCCGTCTGCGGCCATGGCGTTATCTCTGAAAATGCCTAGTTTTAAAAAGGCCAAAGATGAGCCTGCTGCAGAGAATAAGGGCGAACCTAAAGCTACCAATCCAGCCGCTAAGCCGGTGGAAAAACCTGTAGAAGCTGCCCCCCCGGCTAATAAGTTTCACTTTGGTTTTGGCAAGAAGAAAGAGTCACCAGCGCCCGTAGAACCAGAGTCTAAGTCTGAGTCTAAGCCTGCCGAGTCGGTCAAGCCAGAGTCTAGCCAAGAACCTAGCCAAGAGTCTGCGCCAGGGCCTCGAATAAACCCTGAAGCCGAATCGCAGTCGGAGTCTAAAGTCGAGTCCAAGTCAGAGACTCAACCAGAAACTAAACCAGAAGCAAGACCAGAATCTATCTTTGATTCGAAGGGCGAAGAGGCTCCAGAGGCTGCAAAAGCAGCAAAAGCTCCTCTTCCTGGTTCAACTGTGGAAGGGGCGCCAGTGCCGCCTCGAACTGAGCCGCCCGAACCACTAGAAAAGACCACGCCGAAAACTCAAGCCGAGAGTACTCAAGCTGAAAGCACTAAAGCTGAAAAATCTCCGGCGGCACCCGTTCCTGGTGCTTCGGGGGCTGAGTCTACTGAAGCTCCAATAACAGAGCCACCTGAGCCTATCAAGAAAGCTGTACCTGCCAGTCCTAAAGCTGTTCCTCTTGAAGAAGATGCCGCCAGTGAACCAGTGAAAAAAGGCAGCGATAAAAAAATCGAGATGGCTCCTGACCAAGTAGAAGAGGAGTCCGACGAGTCTGCTTCTGCTGCAGCCAAGCCCAAAGCTAAGCCTGCTGATGCTGAGTCTGAAGAAGATGACGAGGCCGCTGCCGCAAAGAAAAAACGTAAATTCCCTCGGCGCAAAGAAGAAATCGATGACGCCGAAGAGATGGAAGAGAGCGAATATCGCGACGAACAAGAGAAGAAGAAAAAAGAAGCCCATCTGCGCGAATTGACCGCACCATCTGTGCCACCATCGCAAAGAGACCCCGAGCCTCATTTGTTAAAGGCCCAACGCTTAACGAGGCAGGGTAAATTTAGTGATGCTCTAAGAGAAATCAATGTTGCTCTTAGTTTGAAGCCCATGTACTGGGAAGCCCAGTATCAAGGTGCGCTTATTTTCCAGTTGCAAGAGCGCAATAAAGAAGCAATCGAACGCTATCAATATATTGTTGATCGACGCCCCGATTATATGGAGGCTTACATCAATCTCGGTTCACTTCTTGCCAAAGAAGGAGAGCTGGAAGAGGCTGAGGTGGCCTATCGTAAAGCAATTGATTTGCATTTCCATTCGATGTCGGCGCACTATAATTTGGCCAACTTGCAAATTAAGCAGAACAAGCTTAATGAGGCTCTGAAAGAGCTGAAGATTTGTTTGAAGTTGCAGCCGCAAAATGCCTGGGTGCACAATAACCTTGGCGTGATTTATCTCAAGCGCAATTATCTCGAAGAAGCCGAAGAAGAGTTCACTAGAGCAACTAACCTAGAGCCAGCCAACAAAGCCTTTTCATCTAACTTGCTCTTGGTAAAAAACAAGCGTCGCAAAGCAGTTCAGGCTTAGGAACTCTAAGTACTTCAAGTACTCCAAGTACTCCAAGTACTCCAAGTACTCTAGGACCCTTAGTCCTGTTGTCTCTAACTGAGTTAGTTAATTTGTACGCCTAAGTCGTTGGTCAGTTGCACTTCTAGCTCTTGTCCTGGAGCTAAGCTGACATTGTCGCCGGAGCGGAAGATGGCTATAGCTGAGCCACCAATGGCGGTGGCTATGGCTGGGGCGCCCAGAGTGGCAACGTTGGCGGCGATCAGTGCACCACGCGCAGTGCCTGTGGAAGACAAGCCTGTGACAGCGCGCACGTTGCCTTCTACTCTGGTGCCAAAGTTAGTACCTGGATCTAGCTGGCCTTTTTGATTAGTCAGGCCTTTTTGAAATTCAAGTGCGGCATCAAGTGGAATAACTTCGCCTGCTGGAGTGACAATCTGCTCAAGTCGCAAACCAATTTTTGCGGCGCGACTGAGTAATCTAGGTTTAGTTACTTCAAACACTCGGCCGCGCACGAGGCTGCCTTTGGCAAGTAGTAGGCTGGTGCCATAGAACAAATCATCTTTGACATGGGCTTCGAATAGATCACCGGGATTGCTGGCTTTGGCATCCACAGATGTTTCGAGGACAAGCTTAAGGCGAGTTTGCACCGGTAACGAAGCTGATGAGGCGTCGGCTTTCAGTGCTGTTCCAGAACCAGAGTTATCTTGGTTGGAAATACGAGAACTAGAGCCCGTGTTATATGTGCGGCTCTGCACGGAGGGCGCATTGGGTGGGAACTCGGGAACGTTTTTGGGGTCCATGGTCTCAATCTGGCAGTTCGTGCGCTGGGGAGCATAGCGCGGTTGGGTTGAATCTTGCCGGGCGAGGGCTGCAGAGCTAGACCAGCTCAATAGATTTAGAGTTGTCGCAGCAAGAGCCAATGCTCTGATAATCTGATTGTTTTGCACTTTACTCTTCCCCTGAGAACCAACTAGATTGTAGTATGTTTTCTTTATGACATTCATATGGCTTGTGCCAATACTTTGCTTATGACGACGATAAGCTAAGAAAGATTCCACTGTTGTTGTGTTTGGCTTTGAATGGACGTCAAGTGCTCATCCTTAAGAATTTATCGACTAAGCGCTCATAGTGAGGAACAAGCTCTTCTAGGAGCTGGCTGCGCTCACTAATTAAGCTCAGGGGTGTATGCCTTTGAATAGTTGTCTCACGCGCTTTGACCCGTTTGGTAGCTTCATCGACGCTACAGTCGATGTAATGCATTTCAACATGATAGCCGTGTTTTTTGACGGCTTTGACTAGGTCTAGGTGTTTTCTGTTGGTGGCGCTGTGGTCAAAGAAGATGTTCCGCTTCTCTTCTACAAGTACTTGCAATAAGTGGTAGCCAATCGCGCGCGCTGGCAACTCCCAGCGCTGAAATGCCTCTTCTATCCCTAGTTTTTTGCAGTCGTGCTGATAGCCCGTTAAGCTCTCCATCACTGTGTCGAATTGCACCAGACTGAATGAGCCAGTGTTGCTTAAAAATCGCTGAGTGTAGGTGGTTTTGCCGCTACCGGGAATGCCGCACATATGAATTAAGAGTGGTTCATGGCTCTTTGAGCTTCGCTGCTCTGCCAGCGCGGCCGCTATCAGGGCTCGGGCTTCGCCTTTTAAGTCCTCAGGCACATCCTCAAAATCGATGAGCTTGGCGCTCTTGATCATGGTCTAGTTAAGGGGCTAGTTAATTGGCAAAGAACGTTTTCAGAGCGAGGGTCTTCATTCCAGCTTAAAAGCGAATAGACTCCCCCGTCGCCGTTCAGTACGCTTATTTTTCCTGTGCCCATTTTGAATTGTTTGTCAGCCACGCGGCGCTCAAATTCACCAGCAATTAGCTTGAGAAAATAGCGTAGTCTGCCGTTGCTGCTCACCAGTAGCACCGTTTCGTCGGCGTGTTTTTCTTCTAGTTCTGACACTAGCTCTTGTACTTCTGCTGTTACTTCTGCTTCGCTTGATGCCCAGTGGCAGCCGCTTGGCCAAGTGCTGCTATCGATCCAATTCTTCAGGCTGTCGCCAAATTTTGTAGCGATTTCATCATCGCTCAGACCACTCCAGTCGCCATAATCTAGCTCTGTCAGGCGCTTGTCGATGATGGGTTGGCTGGCTTGATTAGATTGGCTCTTAGCCGACCGATTAGTCGCCTGTTTTGCCGCCTGTTTTGTTGCTATTATCTCAGCGAATTTCTTCGTTCTCAGCAAGGGCGCACAGTATATGGCTGCTAGGTTTGTGCCTTCGAGGGCGCTGGCTGCCCGTTCGGCCTGCTCTAGGCCAGATTCAACCAGGGGCAGATCGTTAGCACTGCCAACCCAGGTAACTTTGTCGCCAGGAGCGAAAGTATTGCCGTGTCTTGCTAGTATCAGTTTCATTTTAGTTTCAAGCTCATTTTCATTTCAAATTCACTTTAATTTCAAGTTCGTTCTGTGCCCTGTTTAATTGGGGGCCAATTCAAAAAGTTCGCCTTGAGCAGCAATTATTTCTTGTACTCTTGGAACATCGGTGGGGCTGTCTACCGAGCCGTGGGTGCGACCCTTATAGTCGACCAGCACTACTCTTATAGGAATAGCGTTTTCCAAAGCGCGCAACTGCTCAAGGCCTTCGATTTTTTCAAGCTCACCAGCTGGTAAGGCCAGATACTCTTTTAGGGCTGCGTATGTGTAGGCGTAGAGACCTATATGCCTGTATAGTGGCGGCTCTTGCCCCTCTGGCAAAGTACGCAAAAAGGGGATAGGCGACTTAGAGAAATACATGGCGTCTAAGTGCTTGTTGAAGACAACCAGGGTGCCGCCTACAATACCCGCGGCTTTTTGGGCGGCGAGATCTTTATATTCAGCTAGTGAAATTTTTACTGCCGGAGTAGCGATGCGCACACTGGGGTCGGCCTTCATGGCCTTGATAACGTCGCTCAGTATCCATGGGGGCGTGAGAACGGCGTCTCCCTGTAGGTTGACGATGATATCGGCTTGGTTATCTAGTTGACTGACTGCTTCAAATGTTCGCTCTGTGCCGTTTGTGCAGTCATGGCTTGTGCGCACAACTTCGGCGCCAAAGCTCTTGGCGTGGTCTTCTATGCGGCTGTCATCAGTGGCAATCACGACCCTGTCGGCCAGAGACTGTTTGGCAATGCGCCAGGTGCGCTCTAGCATGGTGATGCCGCTTATCTTCACCAAAGGCTTGCCAGGGAATCTGGAAGAGTCATAGCGTGCCGGAATGACGATGATTGATTTCATCTGTTTCTACCTTATTTGAGCATTTAATTATACTCGATGATAATTATCGGCCTCAGCCGGGCAGAATGTCTGGGTGCACATATCCTGTTTAGGTGCACCCATTAATTGGGGAATGCTCATGGAACATAGCTCAGCCAGCTGCGATTGTTGCGACCGCAAGACCATGAATGCTCAGATTAGAGAAACCCTTGTTGCCTGTGAGAACGAGGTTATAGATGGAGCGCGCAAGGTCGTCAAAAGTGCTTCCGATCCGTTTTCAGGTGTAATCAAATTTTTAGAAGGGCGCCCAGAGGGGGCTTCTTTGCATGGCTACCTGGTTAATCGAGTGTTGATGGAGACTTTTGGCTCGAAAGACGAGATTCCTGGTTTGATTCGGGCTATTGCCTCTCATGTGCGTGAAGTAATTAGGCAATCGAATGTCATTAGTATCATCAATGAACACCCAACCGCAGAGCGCTGGGGCAGTTTCATCATTAAGCAGAAAGAGAAAATTAGATTTGAAGTGGGCCACGAAAAAGGCTGTTTGGTATTGAAGAATATTGCTGGCTTGGTGGGCAGCGAACACGGTGTAGAATGCCCCCTTGAGAGAATTTTAGTGCAGAACGGTAAGCTTGTTGTGACGTTAAACATGGGCTTCCTTCATCCGCAGAAGGTGCTAGATCTCTAAAGTCGACGACATTAAAGTATTTGCCCACAGAGGCGGCCGAGAATGGGCGCCGGAGAATACTCTTGCTGCTTTTAAGAATTGCTTGGAACTAGGTGTCGACGGCATCGAGCTGGATGTTCAGCGCTGTGCTAGTGGTGAGCTGATTGTTATTCACGATCAAGATCTAGGTCGCACCACTAATGGTGTTGGTCTAGTGGGCGACATCACCTATGATGAGATTCATAGATTGAGTGCTGGTCAGTGGTTTGACATTGGCTATAGAGAAGAGAAAGTGCCGTTGCTGTCTCAAGTATTAGATATGGTGGCCGGGAAGTTGCTGCTCAATATTGAGATCAAGAATGCGCCTATGGCTTATCCCGATATTGAAGAAGAGCTGTTGGCAATGCTCTCTGATTACGATCATAACGACAAAGTAATTGTTAGTTCTTTTGATCATTATGTTTTGCAGCGTTTGCGCAAGCTCGATTCTGATATTCAGTTGGCTCTGCTGGCTGATGCTATCTTAATTGATATGCCAAAGTATGCCCTTGATTTGGGTGTCAATTATTTGCATTTGTGTTTGGGCTCGTGTCGTGCTGAGATTGTAGAAGAGGCTCATCAAGCTGGTTTTAAGGTCACTGGCTGGACGGCAAACGGTAGGCGAGCCTGGCTGGATGCCATTAAAATGGGTGTGGATGGCATCGTTACTGATGATCCAGCCGAACTGATGGTGCTTTTGGGCCGAGCCATGCTGCTTGATTGACTGATTGCTAGACTAGTTACTAGATAAGTTACTAGATAAATTGCTTGATCTCGCCTACTTCGGCTGTATCTTGTCTAGTCCCTTTTGCGCTAACTTTTTCAGGCGCAATGGTGCTTGCCTGTCTTCTAAAACGCGGCGGTAGTGAGCGATAGCCTCAGAATTGCGGTGCAACATTACAGAGGAGACAGCCATTAAATACTGTAGTTCGATGGCGGCAGGATTGCGCTCATACAGGGTTTTTAGTTGGCTGAGAGCGGCTTCGTAGCGCCCTTCTCGAATATCTACCAGGGTTGTTCTAATGGGGCTGTCCGCCACCACTGTGAAAAAACTAGCTTCATTTCTGCTGGCCGCTGCTTTATTTGTTGGATCCGGGTCTAAGAGTCCGGGCTTTTTCGATTCAGCATCGGGATCGCCTGCACTTGCTGTACTTGCAGTACCCTCGTCTTTTGCTAATTGTTGAGCCTTAAGCAGGGCTTCGGCCGCTCCGGGAGTGTCGCCTATACCATCCCCCGTACCATCAGCCGGGCCATCAGCCTTACTTTCAGGCGAGTCAGCAGCTGGCGATGGCCCGTCTGTCTTTTGGTTCGGACTTGAGTTGGGATCTTGAGGGGCGGCATCGGCAGAGGCGGACGCCGATGCCGACGTATTGAGTTCGGGGAAATCGCCCGCTCGCGATGGATTGGGATCGTCGGAGCGGCCTAGGCCTTCAAAGGGATTGCCACCACCGATTGCGTCTGGCCGCGCAGGGAGAATGGTTGGACCATCCTCCTGGCAAGCGGCCGATAGGTCCAAGGATAGAGTCAGGTAAAGAACCAACAAGCAAGCGCCTAACTTAGGGCTGATTGTGGCGCTTCTTTTTGCAGAATCACTCTTCCACATAACACTTCTTCCACACAACAGTTCTTCTACATAGCTGCAGATCTAGCGGGTATTGCTGCGTACTAGCTTAGAAACACCAGGTATCTCTAGATATTTGCCCCTCATTGACTGGACAACACCAGCTATCACCGCCAACAGATAGATTAACTGAACGCCCTGCATGACAAAGACCAAGCCGGTACCTAATACTCCGCTAGCGCCGGCCGCCGCCGGGCCGAAGAGTCCAAGTATGCCGCCTAGGGTGTTGCCCAGAGCACTGCCCGTCCAAGAAATAAAAGTGTTGAAAATGGATAGCAGGATAGCTTGGACAAAGTGAAAGCGGAAAAACATATTTTTGCTATAGCGGCCATTGGCTATTACATAAATCAGGCCAGCAATGCCGTAGGTGAGGTAGCTGGCTGCTGACATCACCTTCATCGTCATGTCTGAATCTTTTTGAAGCTTGGGTTGAAACTTGGCTGGCATTTAATTCGCTCCACCGGTACTTTTTGCGCTGTCTTAGCGCTGCTGTTCTGTACTTTTACATTTTACAGTCTAATTTCGGGAAAAACTTGCGGCTATTCTTGGTTTATCAACCCTACCGGGGTGAAAGATCGCCTAAACTGATTGACTGGCTGTATTAAGGGAACATTTAATGGCAGATATGTCTGACCATGAGCAATACCAACGAATAATTGACTTGCTTTCGGCTTTCGAGCTGGATGACGTAATGGAACGCGTGGGTAATCTTCTCATTTCGGTCAGTGGCGCCCAGTCTGCTGCTATTTTGATGTGGGACGCCGACCTCGACACATTCGCTGACCGCGTCTATGTGGGCGATAAGCAGAAAGACTTGCGGGCTTTGACCGATGCTTTTGTCGAGGCTTATGACTGCGAGGGCTTTGATGCTGGAGATGTAGAGCTGAAAGTTGAAGATCTTCTAGAAAACGAAGATATAACTTTGCCAGCTTCGCTTCTGAAGAATCTTGGAGATGTTTATCTTCTCACTGCCATCAATCAGGGTGTACGCCGGGCCTTTGTGCTCTTCACTGGAACTGAGTTGCCTGCAGTAAACGTAGTTGAAGAAGCAATTGCCCCATACCCCGTGGCATTGGCACTGGCGCGCGGTTGGGAAAGCAAAGAATTGCAGCGCGAGAATGAGCGCTTGCGCAGCCAGTACGAAGAAATTGAAGACAAGACTAGCAATATGGAAGAGCAAACTCGCAAGCTCATCCATGACATTACCGCTCGTGATGCCATTCGCATGAAGCACCTTGAGCGTGAACGTTTGGTTTATTGGATTAGCAATGCTGTTCGTAGTTCAGTGCACATCAAAGAAGTGCTTGATACCACTGTTGAAAAAATTGGCGCTACTTTTGGCGTTAGCCGCTGCTTGCTGCTAAGGCCGCATGATAGGCTGACTGAGCTTGATGTCTTTGAGTATACTCAACTCAATGTTGCCTCAGTGAAAGAGATGTTTCACAGCGACCTTGGTCGCGACTTTACCATCAAGGCCTTGAGTAAAGAGACTCCTGAAAATATTGAAGATCCTGATCACGATGACCGTACAACTTATGATCGGGGATTTTTGAAAGAAATGTCTCTGCGTAGCGGTTTGATTGTGCCCCTAGTAATGCGCGATCAAGTGCTAGGTGCGCTGTTCTTGCAAGACACTACAGTTAGTCGCGACTGGAGCATTGATGACATATCGTTGATTGGCTCTCTAGCGGATAATCTTTCGGTAGCCATTGAAAACGCTGAGTTGCACCAAGAGCGCGAGCGGCAGGCTGTCATGGATGGTCTTACTGGGGTATTTAATCGCCGCGCTTTCACTGAAGCCTTGCAGAAAGAGTTTGAGCGCGCTAAGCGCTATGAACATACTTTGTCGTTGATTATTGTCGACCTCGACTTCCTCAAGAAAATCAATGACAATTTTGGCCACATGGCAGGAGACGAAGCTATTCGCGCTATTGGCCAGGTGCTGCGCCAATCTTCTCGCTCAATAGACTTTTGCGCCCGCTATGGTGGGGAAGAATTTTGTTTGCTTCTACCAAATACCGAAATTGACATGGCCGAGCAACTGGCCGAACGGTTGCGCCGCTTGATCAATGAAATTGCTGTTGAAGGATATGGCAATATCTCAGCTAGTCTTGGAGTAGCTAGCTTCCCGCTGCATTGTGATTCAGCCGATGATCTCTTCCATAAAGCTGACGAAGCGCTTTATTGCGCTAAGCAGGGTGGGCGCAACTGTGTCAAAGTGTCTACAGGGCAAGGTTCTGGCCACCATTCTGCCGCAGCCGGGGCAGAGCCTGAAAGCACACCTGATAACACAGCAGAGACTGTCACAAATTAACTGTTAAAGCAAAATGTAGTCAGATTCGCTTTTTGCCGAGAAAGGTATAAAGTGATTTAAGAGCAGTTTTTACTGAAAGGGAGTGAGCCCACTGTGAGCATCATCGATAATGTCATCAACACTGTTACCAAAGAGGTAAACAAAGTTCAGTCGCGGGCCCAGGAAGGTATTCAGGCGTTCAATTTAGCTAATCAAATCAAAGAGTTGGAGCGCAAAAAACACGCCAAGATGGCCGAGATTGGTAGGCTCGTTTTTGATAAGCATCAAAACAATAAAGATGTCAGCGATGATCTATTGAAAGAGCGCTGTAGTGAAATTTCGGCTGTTGATCACGAGATCTCAGTACTGCAATCTGAGCTAGATCAGATCAAGATTAACCATGATCCTGATGCCACGCCTTCACAGAAAGCGGAAGCAAAAGCAGGTTACAGCACTTCTGCTGGGTTCCATTGTCACAGTTGCGGTGCGCCAGCCAATCGCGAAAAGGCATTCTGTCCCGCTTGTGGCGAGTCGCTGAAATCTTCTGATGATGCCGAGACCGACGCTAAGCCCGACGCTAAGCCCGACGCTAAGGCAGATGGCAAGAAGGCTAGTGCTGGCTCAAGTGAAGTTGAAGTTGAAGTCGAACCAGAAGACGATTTGCCCCACACACCAACGGTCTAGCTTTTGATTCGCAAGACTTAAGCTCAAGTCTTGAGTCAAGTCTTAGCTCAAGTCTTAGGTCGACGCTTAAGTCAAGTCTTAAGTTTAAGCTCGTTGCCAAACAACCAGAATATTCTAATAAAAGAAATTGAACTTTCATTCCTTCTAGAGCGTCCAATACTATATGGATAACTCATAGGAAGTCATGAAGTTAGTTCTGAAGTTAGATCTGAAATTAGATTGGAAATTAGTTCGGACGGGTTTGCTTGCCCCTGGTTTGCTTGCCCTGTTTTTGCTTGCCCCGTTTTTGCTCGTAAGTAATTGCCTGCCTGCATTGGCACAGCTTCGCTCTGAGCCAGAGTCTTCTGCACCGATCGGGCTTACCGACCCGCCGGGAAGTGCTTCCCTCGACCAACTCTATCCTGAGCCAAAGGGCGGTGCTCCTTTCTCTTCCAGTACTCCTGACATGGTCTTGACTGGTGCTGAGCTAGATAAGGCTCGTTCAATTTCGCTGGGCCAGATTAATATGTCGGAGCTTCTGCCCATTGGCCGCGGCAAGTTGCCGCCAATTAAGTTAGAGGCGGCCTACAATGAACAGCTAAGTCTTAAGCAAGCCTTGCTTTACGCTCTGGGCAATAATTTGCCCATTCGTATTTCTCAAGCGGGCTATGACGCCCAGCGTTATCAATTTCTCGGCTCATTAGGCAACTTCCTACCTGACTTTACTCTCACTTACAGGGGCCAGCGCACAGATACTCAACGAGGTACCGGTACTCCATTTTTTACAAATTCTGCAACGATTCGCTACCCACTCTTTCAGGGTGGGGGTGTTTTATTCAATTCGTTGGCCAGCATGAACCGGGCCAAGGCTGGCAAAAATGCTTATCATGCCAGCATCAATGACACCATGTTTAGTGTCTATCAAAAATACAATGATTTGCTTTTAGCTCACTTGCTTTTGCGTATTCGTGTCAAATCTGTTGAACTATCGCGGGCTCAAGTGGCGCTCAATCAGCAGCTCAAGGACGCTGGGGTCGGTACCAATTTTGCTATCTATCAGTCGCGTACACAGTTAGCTTTAGACAAACAAGCCTTGCTGCAACAGCAGGTTGCTCTGAGGCAAGCGGCCCTACAGCTTGCTCTTCTTCTCAACACCAATATTGCTATTAATTTTTTGCCTGAAGAAGAACGAGTAAGCGAAGCCAAGCTGTTTTCTAGTCAAATCGATGTTAATCGTCTAGAGATTGCTGCTGCTAAATATAGACCCGAATTGAAGCAGTTTGAATTTCTTCGTCGCGCTGCCGATCGCAATATCCAAGTGGCTGCAGCCCCGCTCTATCCTACATTCCAGTTCTTTACTACTAAGACCGTGACAAAATCAGGTGGAAGTGGCGGCAGCAGTAATAACTTGACTGGTTCTACTGTTATTATTCCAACCGGTGGAAATGGTGGCGGCAGCATTGGTATCAGTGGTGGTGGCGGCAGATCTTTTAGTGCCGGCTTCGATTTGAGTTGGAATCTTAATGGTTTTGGTGTCGTCGATGCTGGCAATACTCTGGCTGCCCGGGCCTTGGCGCGGCAAGCGATGCTGCAGTCGAATCAACAAATAATTGCGGTGCTGCAACAAGTTCGCAGCTCCTACCTCAATATGCTGACAGCTGAAGCCCAAGTCGACGTCGCTGGTGAAGCAGTGGTTTCAGCTACTGAGCAGCTACGCCTTGCTAATTTGCGCTTGCGTTATGGGCAAGGTATAAATTTAGAGCTAATTCAGGCTCAGCGCGAATATATTAACTCCCTAACCCTTCAGGCTCAGGCTATCATTGCTTACAATGTATCGCAGGCACAATTATTGCGAGATACCGGTCTAATATCTGTAGCTACCCTTACCGCTGAAGCCAGGCCGAATTTATGACCATTCAAGATTCTACTAGCAGTCTTCCCCTAGTGAGTACCTCGATGAAAGTAGGCGGTCCCCAAAAACATAAGCCGAAAGTTTGGATATGGGCTGCCATTGTCCTAACTATAGTGGCCGCTGGGGCTTACTATTTCTTCTTTGGTCAAAGTAAAGTCGATAGTGATTGGAAGAAGAATACGGTGCAGGTGAAGCGCACTGAAGCCGATATCACGGTAGTTGCTACTGGCATAATTCGCCCAGAGAGAGAAGTTAAAATAAGCCCCAAAACTACAGGCTTGCTCAAAGAATTGTTGGTGCGCCAAGGCGAGCGAGTCAAGCGCGGACAGCTTTTGGCACGTATGGACGACAGCAATTTAGTCGGTCAGGCTGAGTCAGCCAAGGGCGCATATCTGGCTGCTCTAGACAACTATGAAAAAATGAAGGCTGGTAATCGACCGCAAGAGGTCGCTGCTTCTTTCTATCAAGAACAGAAAGCTCGTCAAGGTGTCAATAATTCTGAGCGCAATATCAGTAGGCTGAAAGCACAGATGGAGGCTACTCGCGCCACATTAGCTCGCGACGAACAGTTTGCTCTCACCCAAGCTTTCTTGGCTAACAATGGTGCTATTTCAGATCAAGATCGCATTAATGCCCAGACACAAGCCCGCGTATCGCGCTCCAATTTGCTGGCTGCTGAAAGTGAATTAGCCCAAGCGCAGATGGCCAAGTCGCAGAGTGAGACTGATCTCTCTACAATTAAGCAGCAAAATAATATGATGAAATCAGGCTTCAGAAGAGAAGATATTGCTGCAGCCCAGCATAATGCCGCTCAGGCCAAAGGGAGTTTGACTCAAATTGAAAGCCTGATGCGCGATACTCGCATTCTTGCTCCTTTTGATGGCATCATCACGCAAAAATATGCTGATGCTGGTGCAATTGTTACTCCTACTACTTCTTCCTCCACTACTTCAGCTACGTCAAGCTCAATTGTGGCTTTGGCTGGGCGCTTAGAGATGGTGGCGCAAGTATCTGAAGCCAATATTACAAAAATCAAAGTCGGTCAGGATGTAGAGATTACTGCCACGGCTTCACCTGACAAAGTCTTTCATGGCCGGGTGACACAGATTGCTCCGGCGGCTATTGTCACTACTAATGTCACTACTTTTGAAGTCCATTCTGCTTTGCTAGAACACGCTGAAGATGAGCTTCTTGCTGGTATGAACGTCAGTGCTACCTTTAAAGTCGGTCACGAAGATAATGCTTTGACCGTACCGGCTGTTTGTGTGGTGTCGAGAAAGGGGCAGGCCGGAGTATTCGTGCCTGATGCCAAAGGCGAGCCGCAATTCAAAGAAATTAAAACCGGAGCTTCTTTGGGACGCACTGTAATTGTCTTGTCTGGCTTGAAAGAAGGCGACCTCGTCTTGAAGGGGCTGAACAAAGCGCAGCTAGGAGCTGAAGGCTATGGTGGTGCCGGTGGCCGAGGCGGTCGCGGCGGTGGTGGTGCGCCTGGCGGCGGTGGTTCTGGTGTGTCAACGCGCGGATTCGGTCGCTAGATGGGTCTTGCTGAATTATTCTTGATTGCTTGGCAGGGCATATTGAGCAATCGTCTGCGCAGTGGCCTGACGGTGCTTGGTATCGTCATTGGTATTGCCTCGGTTATTACCCTTATGGGTATTGGTGAAGGTGCTAAGCTCGAAGCCGAAAAACAAGTGCAGGCACTAGGCGTCAACCTAATTTATATCAGGCCCGGTTCCAGTGGCACTTCTGGTGTCTCTATGGGCCAAGGCACAGCGCCTACTCTGACCTATGAAGATGTACTTGCTATTAAAGAAAATTGCCCCGCTGCTGAAGATGTGGCGGCCCAATATACAAGCTCCTTCCAGATTCAGGTCGGTGAGAAAAATACTTCTACGACTGTTGTCGGCACCGATCCTTCATTTCCAGATATCCGTAATTTCCATACTGCTCAAGGGCGCTTTTTCACGGTGCAAGAGGCAACGGATAGTGCTCGGGTTTGTGCCATTGGTGACGGTGTAGTCGAAGATCTTTTTTCTGGTGGTGCTGCTATTGGCAAGAAGATGCTGATTCGCGGCGAACTATTTACGGTCATTGGCGTGATGGAGCATAAAGGTGCCAACGCCACTGGCGATCAAGACGATCAAGTTTTCATTCCGATTCAAACTGGTTATTCAACTTTGTTTGGTTTGAATCTCGTTTCTGGTCGAGCCGTAAAGAGTATTTTGGTGCAAGCTAAAGCTGGGGAAGACTTGCAGGCACAATTTCAAATTACTAACTTGCTTAGACTGAGGCACAATATTCAGTCACCCGACGGTGATGACTTTACCATTCGCACGCAGATGGATATTTTGCAGACAGCTCAATCAATCACTGGTGTATTTGCTCTTTTGCTTGGTGCCACTGCTTCGATTTCATTGTTAGTTGGTGGCATCGGCATCATGAATATCATGCTGGTTTCGGTGACCGAGCGCACTAGAGAAATAGGTATTCGCAAAGCCATTGGTGCCAAATTTCGCGATATTTTGATGCAGTTTGTTTTTGAAGCGATTGTGCTATCTCTTACTGGTGGTATCTTAGGTATCCTGCTCGGCCTTGGTAGCGCTTATTGGGTTGGTAGCTTGGGTCAGTGGAAAACCGTTGTCACGCCATCGTCAGTGGTGCTTTCCTTTCTTGTCTCTTTAGGCATTGGTTTGTTCTTCGGCATTTATCCCGCTCGTAAAGCGGCTTTGCTAGATCCGATTGTGGCATTGAGGTCAGAGTAAATGGCAAATTTAATAGACTTGCGCTCTATCAATCGTGTCTATGAAATGGGCGGTGAGTCACTTTATGCTCTCAACAATCTCACATTGTCAATTGATGCTGGCTCTTATGTGGCTGTCATGGGCACTTCGGGTTCTGGTAAGTCAACATTGATGAATATTATTGGTTGTCTCGATCGCCCGACTTCTGGCTCTTATTCTCTTGATGGTGTTGATATTTTGCGCTGCAGCGATGATCAGCTGGCTGAAGTGCGCAATGCCAAAATCGGTTTTGTTTTTCAGCAGTTTAATTTGCTTGCCAGTATGACCGCTATCGACAATGTCATGCTGCCCATGGTTTATGCCGGTGTGCCGAAAGCTGAGCGATACAGTAGGGCCTCGCAAGTCTTGGCACAAGTTGGTCTTGCCACTAGGCTAGAACATCGCCCCAATCAGCTTTCTGGTGGTCAACAGCAGCGGGTCTCGATTGCTCGCGCTCTAGCTAACCGGCCTAGCATATTGCTGGCTGACGAACCGACTGGAGCCTTGGATAGTCACACAGCTGAAGATACAATGCATTTATTCAACGAGTTAGTTTCGCATGGAATTACAGTGATTGTGGTCACCCATGATCAAGATACTGCCGATCATGCTCGCCGAATTGTGCGCATGAGAGACGGTCAAATTGTAGATGATAGTAATTCTACAAATAGTAATTCTAAAAGTATCGCTGCTGGCTAGTGCACAGTGAACAGAAGCCAATTGGCCAGTATGTAGACAAACAATATTGCTATGGCATCCCCAGCCATAAAGAGCAGTCTTTTTTCGGCGCGATAGGTCAGTGAAATCACTACGATAGCCATTGAAATTACAGCGGTTAGGGCCGTCAAAACGTTGAGCTCAGAGACCGACCGCAGCAAGGGTGCTTTCAGATAGCAAACGTCAATTACAGCCAAAATAACTACATTGAAGAGGTTGCTGCCGAGTACATTGGCCACTGCCATATCGAATGCTCCAAGCCTTGCTGCTGCAAGCGATACTGTTACTTCTGGCAGTGAGGTTGTGATTGCTATAAAAGAAGAACCGATGAAGCTTTCGCCCCAACCGGTAGCTTTGGCTATGCGCTCCCCTAGTTCAGGCAAGAAGCAAGCAGCAACAACGATGAGCAATGAATAGAAAGTAAAAAATACAATGGACTTGCCCAGAGTCGCCCCTGGTTGTGTGGCTTCTGCCAGGTCGCCAGCAAATTCTTTTACCCGAGTTTGCTCGTATGAATAAATTAGTTTCATGGCAATGAAATAGACGATAACAAAGGCAATGCTCAGTGGGTCAATTGAGTTGAGAGACGTCAATATTGGTAAGTGTTTGCCGAAGAGAATGTCGATGGCGGCAAAGCTAACTAGAACAATGCCGAAACCAGCTGAGAGCATGTGCCCTTGATGCACCATAAGCGATACTGGCCTCTTTCTTGAGACGAGATCGAGAGCGGCTATTATCAACATGTTGAACATACAGCTGCCCAATGTTCCACTGACGGCCATGTCGGGCAGGTCATTGAGGGTAACGGCTGATATGCCTGTAATTAATTCGGGTAGTGAAGTAATGGTCGCTAGTAATATCAGGCCGACCCAATTGCGGCCCAGACCTGTCTTTTCTGCAATGACATCGCCATGGCAAGTCAACTTTGTGCCGGCAAACATAATGACAGCGGCACAAAGGGCAAATTCTAACCAGATATTCGACATTGGTATAATCCGATTATTGGCACTGCTAAGGATACCATTTGATTCCTCTTTTAGTCTTTAGCAAAGCTTGTGATTAGTTTGCTGTACCGCCTTAGCAGCTGCGGTTTTACATTGTCTGGGAAATTGAGGTGGGCAATGAGATGGCGGTCGATTTTCTTGTTGTAAGGTGCCATTATCGAACTGTTGAAGTAACAGGGCCTCAAGCTTGGTAAATAGTTGCTCTACTTCTTTTTGGGATTTTGTGAGTGGTCGGGTTGATTGGGGTTGTTAGATTACAAGGGTTGCTGGGCAGGTTTAGGTTACACGGCATTTATTGCAGAGTCCCGCGAGCAAGCAGCAGATTTCGGAAACCCTGAAAGTTATTGCATAGCCTCAAAGTTATTGCATAGGACCAGCAGTAAAGTGGCCAACAAAGTGTCAAAAAAACAAATTCTCATTTTAGGTGGAGGCTTTGCCGGGGTTAAATGCGCTCGGCGGCTGCGCCATCTGTTGCCTGAAGAAAGCTATAACATCATTGTCTTCAATCGTGAAAATCATATGGTTTTCCATCCGCTTTTAGCTGAGGTGGCATCTGCCGCAGTGCAGCCCAAAGATGTTGGTGCTCCTCTTCGTCAGCTCTTGCATCACGTGCAATGTCGTACCGAAGATATTCTCAATATCGATCTCGACAATAGCCTGGTCGAGTATGAAGCTCATGACGGCAAAAGACGCCAGATGAAGTACGATCAAGTGGTTCTGGCCTGTGGCAATGCTCCCAATTTAGCTTTAGTACCGGGTATGGACGAGCATGCTTTTGGCTTGAAGACGATTGGTGACGCTCTGGCTTTGCAGGCTCATATCATGCAGCGATTGGAGAAGGCTGAAGTTTGCGATGATCTCAATCGTAAGCGTTGGTATCTCTCGTTTATTGTTGTTGGTGGTGGTTTCAGCGGAGTTGAGGTGGCTGGCGAGATTAATGATCTTTTGCATAAAAGCCTGCGCTTTTTTGAAAATATCAAACCTGAAGATATCTCGGTTGTGATCATTCATTCGCGCGATCAAATTTTGCCAGAAGTAAGTCAGTCGCTGCGGCTTCGTGCTAAGGCCAAAATGGAAGAGGCTGGGGTGAAAATTCTTCTCAATGCCCAAGCTTGTCGTGCTACCCCAGATGGCATAGCTTTGAAAGATGGCAGAATATTGCCCGGTGGAACAATTATTTGTACTGTTGGCACCAGCGTTTTGCCTATAGTAGAGCGGCTCAACGTGCTGAAGAAGAATAATCGTGTTGCCGCAGAGCCTGATATGAGTGTGCCTGGTTACCTCAATGCCTGGGCGATTGGTGACTGTGCTGCCATCGTCAATGCTTTAGACAATCAGTTGTGCCCTACTGTGGCACAGTTTGCTGAGCGTCAAGGTGTGCAAGTTGCCGACAATATTTTCAGTCGCTTGCAAGGGCTGCCAACTAAACCATTTTCATTCAAGATGCAAGGACAACTTTGTTCTATTGGTGGTCGCAATGCCATTGCTGAAATTTCTGGTTTGCATATTTCAGGATTTATAGGCTGGTTTATTTGGCGCGGTGTTTATTTGATGAAGCTGCCTTCGCTCTCTCAAAAAATCAAGGTTGGCTTAGAGTGGGGTTGTGACTTGATTTTCCCTCGCACTCTTGCTCACTTGAGAGCTGATCCGTCTAAGCGAGTCTCTCGCGCTTTTTATGCCGCTGGAGATATGATTTTCAGTCAAGGCGATGCCGCTGCCGAATTCTTTATGATAGAAGACGGTGAAGTGGAAGTTTTGAAAATGCCTGAGTCTAGTACTGCTGGTGGTGCCGCTAATGGTGCTGCTGGAGATGCGTCTAGCGAGACTTCTACTATTACTGGAGATGTGGTGGCAGTGCTTGGGCCCGGCGACTTCTTTGGGGAAGCTGCTTTGATGAGCGACCGGCCGCGCAATGCCAGTGTTAGGGCTCGCACTGATGTCGAAGTAGTGGTGCTGGGGCGCAGTGTCTTTACTCAAATATCAATTGCCTTGTCGCCATTGCGCGATGCTGTTGCTAAGGCTGTGAAACGTAGAGCTTCTCCTAAAAGTCTTGATGAGTATAGACATGTGCTTGGCTCAATTTCTTTGTCGGAAGTGACAGATGCTCTGCCGGGGGCGCCATTGCAGCCCGAGAGTACTGTGGAGAATGCCATTGAGCGCATTAATAAACATCGCTTAGATTTCTGTTGTGTCGTCAATAAGGCTGGGTTATTGGTTGGTATTGTTACTCGCACTGATTTGCTTTCGGCTATCGAAGTGGCTACTGCACTGCAAGACAGGAAGGCCGCCGACATTACAATAAAAGAAATTATGGTAAAAGACCCAGTGGCAATTACTCTTGAAGACACTACTCTATTGGCTCTATTGACTATGCGAGAGCATGGTCTTAAGCGTGTTCCGGTGCTGGAAAGTAGAGCCAACCGTACCCCCAAAGGCTATGTACGCATTGAAAATATTATGGATCATGTTGTGCGCGATTTGGGCTCAGACAAATTGGTTGCCTCAAATGCGCCCATGACACGTGAAATAGACTTTCCTAAATTTGACTCTCCAAAAATTGACTAATCTCAGGGCTGTAGTTGTCTTAATTGCAAAAAAAAAATGGTTTCCATGGAAACCATTTTTTTAAGAGAAAAAGAGAGCGTTGACTGCAGTTTAGATTCTTAAGTTTTTTTTTGATTCTCACATTTTTTTAGATTCTTACATTTTTTCCACAGTCTGGACAGAAGAAGAATGAAGGAGCAATCTTGCTAGTGCAATGTGGGCAGACCCGCAGATTTACTTCTTGATCGGTTGTGGGATAGCGTCCAGCCATAATCTCTTTGAAGGCTTTAGTTTCTGACCAAGCCTTAATTTCTTTGGCGCGGAACACTGGAATTGGGTGAGACTTAAACAACTCTTGCAATAGCTTGTAGACTTTGTTCAGTGTACTGTAATCCATTTCTTCATAGCTATCTGCTTGCTTGAGAAATTCCTGGCAGCTCATCTGTTCAAAAACAGTCTTGGAACCAGCCGAAAGTTTCATGTGGGCATTGAGGCAGATATTGACGTCTTGGGCGACGAGTAGCTCTGCTCTATCGGCAGTCATTTCTGATTTGCGTGACCAATCGAATAGGGCTATTTGAAGAGCGATATTGGCCAAGCCGCGAATCGGAATGACCATATCAAACACTGTAATAATCATCATCGCCAAACTGCGATAAAGCACGTGGCCGGCTTTAACGTGACCTAATTCGTGACCGAGCACGGCCATTAGCTCTTGGTCGTCAAGCAAGTCAACTAGGCCTGATTGGATGACAATAAAGGGGCGCTCGACGCCGAAGGTATAGGCGTTGACAATGGGGCTTGAGGCCAAGAATAAATCGGGCTCATGCACATCTAGTATTTCGCAGGCTTCTTTGAATAGTTTGTAGACCCGAGGGCATTGCTTGGGGGTGATATGCACAGCACTGCCGAGCAGCTGAACGCGCATAACTTTTTCCCAGCCTAGCTCAAGCATTTTTCGTACTAACTTATCGAGGCCAGGAATCTTTCTTAAGGCTTCCAGAGCCTGCCTGTCAGCGGGGTGCTCAAAAGCACTAGAGCAAAGACGTGGAAACCGCCGACGAGTAGACGTTTCGCTAGAGCTCATCAATTAAACCTCCAAAGGCGTTGGCTGCTTTCAAACCGTAGCAGCATGATATGGATCTACCCACTTTTATAGCGCGCCACGAAAGATATTGCTTAAATCGCAGATTTAAACCAGAAACGCAGAGTTAAACTAGAATCGCAGCTTTAAACCAGAGTTGCCGCTGCCGGCTCAACTTGGGGCTGAATTTCCTTTTCTTCGAAGACCCCTTCCCAGCGGGCCATCACCACTGAAGCTAGGCAATTGCCCAGCACATTGACCGAGGTGCGAGCCATGTCCATCAAGGTGTCAACGCCCAAAATCAAAGCGACACCGGCTAAAGGTAGATCAAATGTGGCCAGAGTACCGGCCAGAATCACTAGGGATGCCCGTGGTACAGCGGCAACGCCCTTACTTGTCAGCATTAAGGTGAGCAGCATTAGTACCTGTTGTTCAATGGGCATGTGTACGCCAGCAGCTTGAGCGACAAAAACGGCAGCCAATGAAAGATATAAGGTTGTGCCGTCTAGGTTAAATGTATAGCCCAGGGGCAAGACAAAGCTGACTATGGGGCGGGGCACCCCGAGAGCTTCCATATTTTGTAGGGCTTTGGGTAAAGCTGCTTCAGAGCTAGTGGTAGAGAAGGCAATTAAGAAGGGCTCTTTGACAGCCGCAGCAAATCGTTTAAGGGGCACTTTAGCCAGCAGAGCAACAGGCACGAGTACTAAGATAATAAAGATGGCGAGAGCTAGATAGAGAGTGCCTACCAATTTGCCTAGTGAAAATAGGACAAGCAAACCGTGTTTACCTACGGTGCTGGCCATGGCACAGGCTACGCCTATGGGGGCAACTTTCATGACATAGCCCGTGTATTTGAACATCACTTCAGCTAGGCTCTGACAGAGGTCTACTATTTGAGTGGCCCGGGCCGCTTTGACGCCAAGGGCAAAAATGATGGTGAAGACAACAATTTGCAGCACATCGCCACGCGCCATTGAGTCAATAATACTGGTCGGAAAAATGTGGGTAATCAAATCACCGGCACTTGGCTTTTTAGCTAGTAGCTCTTGGGCCTCGCCAGCATTGAGTGCGCCCAGGTTGATACCTGCGCCTGGTTGGCAGACATTGACTACGACCAAGCCTACAACTAAGGCAAAGGTGGTAATCAATTCAAAATAGATTAGGCATTTTAAGCCGACGCGACCAACCGAAAATGCGCTACTTCCGCTGTTGTCGCCATGGCCATGACCACCAGCAATGCCAACAACTAATGTGGAAAAGACCAGTGGGGCAATGATTGTTTTAATGAGGTGGAGGAAGACATCGGCGCCTGGTGAAGAGGCCATTCCTACTTGCGGCCACTGCCAACCGACAAAAATTCCGAGGGCCAGACCAATAAAAATCTGAGTGGTCAGCGCCGGTGCTTTTAGTTTCACAACTATTTCCTACTGGGTTCTAACTTAAAGACAATATTTCCAGACCACGACCACCGAGCACTGCAAGTTGATCTCTCATCGCTACTGCTGAGACTCCTTCGATCACCGGCAAGGTCGCTATTATTTGTGGTGCCGCTGTCTTTTCAAAGTTGATGATTGTAGCCACATCTTTGCCGTCTAGGCCGCGTCCCACAGCCACTGCTCGATTGCCTTGGCAGCTGAGGGCGAGGCCGTCATGGGGCAAGTCAATTGAGCCTAGTACATGCAAGTCTTTGTCGTATCTCTTTAGTACCAAGAAAAATCCTTTTGAATTTTGATCGATGGCTGTCACTACAACCACTTCTTCACCAAAGGCAATATCGCGAATGGCTAGATTTTCAAAATGTCTAGCGCTGACTTGTTCTATCGGCGGGCTGCTGCTATCGACTGCTTTACTAGTTTCTTTATTGGTGTCTTTATTAGTGCCTGAATCAGCTGCATTACTTACAGCACCAGCTTCGGAGTTGGCTGTGCGTGGACCATAAATGACAATGTCGTTTAAGCCGCCGAGCATCAGTTGACCTTTGGTGGCTTGGCAGCGGTTGAATATTCCTGGCACTTCAAACGATTTGAGTAGCTCAAGCTTGTCCGAAAATAGTTTAACTGGTTGGATTTTTGTGGTCTTATCGAGAAACTTAATGGCGTAGGCTCTACTTAGGCTGCCATCAAAGCAAAGTTGGTTAGCGCTGAGCTTACTGGTTGTGATTACAGTTTGCAGTTTGTCCATTTTGCGCAGTGAAATTTCGTCTTTAGAGAGACAAACAATAAAGCTTCCTGCTCCGACCATGGCTTTGATGGTCTGCTGTGGTGCTGCTGAATTCATCATGATCGGGCGCTCTGGGCGACCAACGTGATAGAGCTGCAGCTCGGCACCAGCTAAGACAACTAGATCTTTCCAGACTGCTACACCAGCTGCTGCCAGCTTGGGAATGCTATATGAAGATGTGATTGCCCAGCCTTCTTTTGCTCTTGTGAGAAGCTGTACCCCAGACCAACCGGTGGCGACATAAGCAGATAAGTCGCGCATCACCACTGAGGTTGCTTTGCCGCTATCGGTTTTGGCGGAGGGAATATTGAGTACTTGTTCGCGGGCTAAGTTGCGGCCTTTATCAATGGTCAGCGATATCACTAAGCGCTCGCCTTTGTTGCGACCGACCACTAAAAAGCGATCTTTTTGGGCTGCAGCTGATTCAATAGCAGTTAGTGGTTCAAGAGTAATGCTGCTAGTTAGGTGTGGAGAACCACTGGCAACAATGATTTTCGCTTGAGCGAATTTACTCGGCTTGCCGCTATTGGTACTATTTGAGCTGTCTAGTCCGGCAATTAAAATCAATTCTTTGAAGCGAGTTAGTACTCGATAGTCACCTTCAATAATCAATGACTTTTGAATTTCAGGCGAATCAGGGCTGACTAAATTGACTATATCTACTTGCGATTTTTGACCACCGTTGGCCGAAGAAAGAATTGTTAGTTGCTTGTCAGTCAAGTCTAGAGACCGCACAGGGAGCTGCACTGATAGACTGGCTATGTAGGTTGGTTCTTTGCTAGTGCGGCGGTTGGGGGCACTGTATATAGAGACAAGATTTTCTCCGCCAGAGCTTACTCCGCTAACGCAAATCAAATCACCACTGGCAACGATACTACCGGCCTCGGTATAACGACCAAGGCGAATATCACTGACTATTGATGGAGCTTCTATAGGTGCCAGCGACACTGTAACTAAGTCAACAACAGGTTCTGACTGGTCGCCTTCTCTGTAAGTGAGGCCATAAGCCGCAAATGGTGTCACGGCAAAATCAACGACCTTATTACCTAAGCCATTTAGTTCTGCCACCACTTTTACCGGTGTTTTTACCGTTACTGGCTTGCGCATGTCGACAACAGCTAAGCGTCCAAATTCATCGGTAAAACAAAGGTAGCCTTTGTCAGCAATGCCTACGTGATCCGGTACGATGGCTGGTGCCCAGTCTTCACGCGAGAGGCTGTGCGGTCCAATCAAGGTTGGTTGGCTGCGCGGAGTTTTCTTAGCAAAAGCCGGTATAAGAGCTAGTTGGTCGATAAGAAGCAGCGTGCCGCAGGTGTATGAAAGAGAGCCAAAGAGAAATGAGCGTCTAGATTGCATTGAGAACTTTCGGAGCTTTCTTTGTTGATGGGGCTGTATATTACTTTAGTTATATTGATCGGCCGCAAGTGAACACTAGTGCAAGACTGTGTGTAACATGCCTTGGACGAAGTTCAATAAGACTATCAGTACGATTGGCGAGAGATCAAACCCGCTAATTGGTGGCACAACTTTCTGAATTGGCGCAATCACCGGACGAATAATATTATCGAGGGTGACAAATGGTTGATCTTTCCAGTTGATGTTGGGAAACCATGAGAGTAAGCACCATAAAAATAGTGACATACTGAGTAGGCCGAAAACACCGTCGAAAATTTGCAAAACTGGGTTCATAACAGCACCACGCAAAACTACCGTCTACGCCAAATTGTAGCATTTTGATCAAAGGCTATGCTTACCAGAGAACAGGTACTAGTAAAGAAGATAAAAGAATGGACAGAAAGCTCCTACATTGGAGACGACTGCGCCGTTCTGGCTGATGGCAAGTTGGTGAGTAGCGACACCTTGGTAGAAGGCACTCACTTTCGCCTCGACTTCGCCGATTGGCGTCAATTGGGCTGGAAGAGCTGTGCAGTGAACCTCTCGGACATCGCCGCCATGGCAGGCCTGCCCAGTTATCTCACCGTAGCGCTAACCCTTCCTGCCGAAATTGAGAATTTGGACGAAAACCTTGAGCAGTTTTATCTTGGCTTCACTCAATGTGCTAAGGCATATGGAGCTGAAATTGTCGGCGGGGATCTCACCGTGGGGCCCAATCTAGTTGTTAATGTCACGGTCATTGGCGAAAGTGACCAAGCTGGATTACTCCTTCGCAGCGGCGCTCAGCCCGGAGACGTGGTCATTGTATCTGGTAATTTTGGCTCAAGTGCTGCAGGCCTGCAGCTCTTGCTTCAAGGCGCTGGAGACAACAAAGACAACAAAGCCGAGCTTTCGAGCAATAGTCAAATCACATCGGATGAGCGCGAAGAATTACTCTTGGCGCACCTTGAACCCTCGCCCAGGCTAGCGGAAGCTGGGGCTCTGGTGGGTTTAGTTGGTAGTCGAGGGGCGTTAATGGACGCTAGCGACGGTCTAGGTGACGCTCTCTGGCAAATAGCAGAGCAGTCGCAGGTTGACATAGAAGTAGACCTAGAAGCAATTCCCCTTAGTTCGGCCATGACTAATTTTGCTATGTCAATTGGTGTAGATCCCTATCAGTGGGCTCTTTATGGCGGCGAAGACTATGAGTTGGTGGCCACTATTTCGGCTAGTGATTGGCTGAAAGCCCAGTCGCAGTCACCTGAAAGCTTCCCTTTTAAGAAAATTGGAGTTGTTCTTAGCGGCCGGCCACAGACTAGTAAGATCGAGACAGAAAGCAGCCGGGTAAGGCTTTTGGCCACAGCTGCTAATGCCAAAAATGTCGCTGGTGTAGTCAACTTAAGCAATTGCTTTAAGCATTTCTGATAAATTTGTTGGTCTTCTGAAGCTACTAACTGCGAGATTACCAATGGATTCATCAACTTTGTCGCCAGCGCCGAAATCAGTAGAGAAAATTATCGACGGTAAGGCCATTGCTCTGGCAGTCAAGGGCGAACTTGCTATAGAAGTAGCAGCAGCAAGTCAGGGTAAAAGTCGCAAACCCGGCCTAGCGGTAGTCTTGGTCGGTGAAAACCCCGCGTCTAAAGCCTATGTGAAGAGCAAAATCGCCGCTTGCAAAGCTGTGGGAATAGAGAGTTTTCTTATTGAGATGGCTGCTGACGTGCCAGCATCTGCCGTGGCTGAAACGGTGCAAAAGTTGAACCTCGACCAGGCAGTAGACGGCATTCTCGTGCAATTGCCTCTGCCTGGGCATATTTCATCGGCGACAATTTTGGCCTTAATTGACCCAGCTAAAGACGTTGATGGCTTGACGGCAGTCAATGCTGGCTTGCTCATGCAAGGTGCCAAAGGTCTTTTTCCTTGTACCCCGCTTGGGGTTATGCGACTTTTAGAGCAACATAACGTTAGTTTGAAAGGTAAACAGGCAGTTGTGGTTGGTCGCTCACACTTGGTTGGAAAGCCGCTGGCCATGATGCTCTTGCAGAAGGATGCCACAGTCACTATTTGCCACAGCAAGACCGCTAACTTGCCAGAGGTTTGCCGCCAGGCCGATGTATTGGTGGCCGCCTGCGGTCAAGCGGAGATGGTCAAAGGCGACTGGGTCAAGCCTGGTGCGGTGGTCATCGATGTAGGTATTAATCGCGTTGAGACAGCTGATGGTAAAGGGCGCTTGGTGGGCGATGTCGCATACGACGAAGCTTTTGAGAAAGCCAGCTTGATTACTCCCGTTCCTGGGGGAGTTGGCCCCATGACTGTTGCCATGCTGCTGAGCAATACGTTGCGTGCCTATAATGCGACCATGACCTCGGTAATATGAATTAAGCAGATGAATTAAGTAAATGGAAAGTGCAGCACCTGAAAGTAAAAGCGACGCCGAATTACCAGTTTCTGGCCCACCTAAGTTAATACTTAGTCGGCCCATTAAGCTCTTGGCATTCTTTGCCGCCTTAGCGCTAGTGGCAGCTGCTGCGGCCATAGCCTTTGGCATTGTTTCAATGCGCGATTTCTTCATACAAGCAGTCGACCCCAAACATATGAAAGAAACTGCCGCCTTTGTCACAGGTTTTGCTGACCCCATACCAGAACCTGGCTATAACCAGGTAATGGCGGCTCGTATGACTAGGGCCGTGATTTTTCTGGAAAATCCCAAAGATAAAACCCAGGTTTCGTTCTGGCGTTACCAGGGTGAAGACCTAGATGCCGACCAAGAGCTTGATCGCGCCTATGATATGGGTATTTGGACACCAACCAACTGGGCGAAATTTCAATCGATTACCAGTAAGGGCAAAAAAGAGATTAACGGCAAGACCGTTACTTATTGGCAAGGCCCTTTGAAAGACCAGCAAGGTGATACAACATACGAGGGATTAATCGCCTGCACTATCACTAGGGATAAAATTGTCGTGATGCAGGCAATGCAGCCATCAGACCGTCCGTTTGATAAAGATAAATTGTTAGGTTGGCTGGCTAGGCCTTAACAGCTTCTGGAAGTGAGGCAGCCAAGTGCTTATACTGGACGAAAGTTTTGATATCTAGGAGATCAGCAGGGAAATGAGCGCAGAGAAACACACAGACCCATCCAAAGTTTGGATAATAATGTTTATGGTCGCTTTCTGTTGCACTGTTTTGTCTATTGGTGTTTGGGCTATGTTTAATTACAAAGTAGATGCTGTTGAAGCACCTGCTGCCGCTGGACACCACTAAGGTCAGTCGTGGCTAGAGCAGAAATCTTGTGCATCGGAACTGAGCTTTTGCTTGGTGATGTGCTTGATACAAATTCTCAGTTTTTGGCTCAACAACTAGCTTTGTTGGGCCTTGATTGTTTTTATCGGGTCACTGTTGGTGACAACCCCGAGCGCATAAAGGCCTGCATGAAAGATGCTCTTGAGCGCGCTGATGTCTTGATTACCTCTGGTGGTCTCGGCCCCACGGCCGACGATTTGACCACCGAATGTCTGGCCGCCCTCTTCGGTGCTCCGCTGACAATGGATGAAGAGCTATTAGCCTTTATCACTAGTCTTTTTGTTGCTCGGGGATTTCCTATGCCCGAAACCAATAGGAAGCAAGCCCTGCGGCCAGTTGGCGCTGATATTTTGCCTAACCCAGTTGGTTCAGCCCCAGGCGTTGTCTGGCGCCTTAGCCCTGAAAACCTTGCCTATGCTGGAATTTCACCTTCTACTCCTTCTGCTGTGACAAAAACGGTGCTTACTTTTCCCGGCGTGCCCTCAGAGCTAAAGGCCATGTGGCAAGGAACAGCCTACAATTATTTGGCCGAGACTTATGGTGGCAATACCATTTGGTCACAAGAGCTAAAACACTTTGGCATTGGTGAATCGGCTCTGGCTGAGATGTTTGGTCATTTGCTTGAGCTGTCCAACCCTTCGGTTGCACCCTATGCTGGTCGTTGGGAATGTCGCTTGAGGGTTGCTGCTAAGGCCGAGAGTCAAGAAGCTGCTAGAGCTTTAGCTGCTCCTGTTATTGACGAAATCAAAAGTAAAAGTGGAGTGCGCTGCTACGGCGTCGATCAAGCCAGTCTTGAATCGACGGTAGGGGAGCTGCTTCTTGCTAAGGGCTTAACCCTTTCTACTGCTGAGTCTTGTACTGGTGGCTTGGTTAGTGAGCGCTTAACTGATGTGCCTGGCAGCTCTCGCTACATCATGTTTAATGCCGTTACCTACAGCGATCAGTCTAAGCAAAAGCTTCTAGGGGTAAGTAGTGACTTGATTTCTACTTTTGGTGCGGTCAGCCCGCAATGCGCTGAAGCAATGGCCCGCGGTATGAAAGAAGCTTCGGGTTGCGATATTGCTTTGAGTGTAACTGGCATAGCAGGCCCTAGTGGCGGGACAGACGACAAGCCTGTGGGCACTGTTTACTTAGGTCTAGCCGCTCAAGATCGCTATTTTAGTCGTACTCTCAAGCTTGGTGCGCGCTTGCCTCGGGCTGAAGTGCGCTGGCGCACAGCTAATGAAGCACTGAATATGGTGCGACTCTATTTGATTAATCCAGAAACTCTGGTTAATAATTAGGCAATTTTGTGCGATTATTGCTAAGAGAATCTGGGTATTACCAATTTGGGCAGGCCAGGGCTTGTATCTTCTGCTTATACTTCTTGATTTTGCTCTTTATAAGACATTCAGGTCAAATTCCAAGGCTCTTTACTAATTGATATGGCACAGTCTCCAAGTCAGCAACCAGATAGAACATTTGTCAGAGACGGCATTTTCCACCGTAGTCTTTCGAATGTGCGCAACTCTGTTTTTACAGATGCTAGAAACAAGCAAGATTTAGCCGACGGTAAGCCTTCTCAAGAGCCCGATTTGTTCTCGCACATGCGCGATGAAGACGAATATGCAATTTGCGAAGAAGATCTTGAGCTAATTGCTTTCTACGACGGTCTTCCTGGCTGTTATAACTTCCGCTATTTAATGCGTCGTCTCTCCCGTGAATTGAAACGCTCTAAGCGTTACAACCGTCCTACTACTGTGGTTATCTGTGGTATCGATGGCTTTGAAAATGTCGAACCTAGCTATGGTGAGCTTGCTGCCGACACTGTAGTTTTCTCTGTGATCCAATTCTTGCTCGATGGAATTCGCTCTGACGTTGACATGGCTGCACGTCTTTCCGATGATCGCTATATTCTAGTTTTGCCAGAAACACCAGGTCGTGGTGCTGCCATTCTTTGCGACCGCTTGGCCAAAAAATTCGAATCAGTTGAACTCAAACATAATTGGCACCGCATTCCTGTAACTCTTAGCTTTGGCATTGGCTATTATCCAGTGCATGGTGAAGATCCACGAGAAATCATTGCCAGAGCCGATTTAGCTTGTGAGTTTGTGCAACAGCGCGGCGGCAATGGCTTTGCTTTTGCGCCTGAAGGGTAGGGCCTGCCTCCGTGCCCAATAGATAGCCTGTAGTCATCTCATCTAGAGGCGCTTTACCAATGACTAGTTTAGAGAAACTGTTTGTTATTTTGTGTCTACTAGGCAGCTCAACGAGCTTCTTGCCCGCTGTGAATGTTCAGGCTCAGGGCTTAAAAGGTAATGGCTATACGCCACATGAATAACCGAGGCTCCTATCCACCCCAAGGAGCGCAACTATCCACGACTGACAATTTTCTTTCAAAACAATAAAGTGAGCAAATTTAGTGTCGAAGCTCAAGACTAGATATCTTCTGCGTGGCGCTTAGTGCGCCGAATGCTCTATCGCTGGCGTCTCAATTGTTGTTCTCTTTTCTCTTCTAATTTCGCGGATCAGAAACCCGGTATTTAATGCAGTAAAGAATACGCCGAAAATCACGCAGGCTATATGTGTTGCGTCAAATTCAGCATGGAAGCTGTTTTCAGGAGAGGTGAAGTAGTTAATGACAAAATAGGCCACATAAGACACTGGAGATAGACAATAGAGCGGTCTCTTTAGAAAGCAAAGTGCTGCAATCAAGCTCAATGGTACCCACAGAATAGCTACACCGAGCATAAAGTAGTTGTTCGCGCTTGAGTCAGAATGTGCGAGCATGTCAAAGAGTACAGACACTAAATCTAACCCTACAATAATTGAAATCAGGAAGTATGCCTTGCTTAGAGTCATTGCATTTTCACTTTTCGGTATGGGTCAGTGGCTCAGTCCATCTGAAGATCTCGACTATAGTTCGCCTCGCACCCTGTTCCCCAATGGGCTTGTCTTTTGCCTTTGGCAGATGGTAGAACCATGAGTGCTGTCCTGCGATATTCACAATCTGAAACTGTACATGCTCACCCTGCTTAGTTGGCTTACCTTCCTCATCACATCGTGTTGCAGTGCAGGCCGCCCAAGGTTGATATTCTTTCGGTGGATTGCCGAAGCCACCAACATGGACACCCGGATTTGAATAGTCTGGCAATTTTACACCAGTAGCATCGACGTGAGGGAGCACCGTATCCTTGAATGCTTGTACAGTCCCGTACCCAAGCTTGTCGGTGAATTCTGGATTATTGTTCCTTGCGTACTGCTGACGGATAGCCTCAGCCCCAGGAGACTTGATAAATGCTTCCAGCATCTTGTCTCCTCTGACCGAATGCACTTGTCTATCGTTGCCGCTTCCGGCCAAGAACATGTCTAAAAACTCTTCGTTGGAAGTTGCATCATGTCCATCGTGGATTTTATGGGAGTTTTCAATTTGCTTCTGCTTGGTCCGTTCAAGCGCGTAATCAACAGCCCAGTTCTGCGCTAATTTGTTCTCACTGCTTGATTGTTCCGTCTTAGAAACAGGATTGATTGTGTCACTTCCAATGTGGCGTGGAGCTATGTTTGAAGCCAGAAGACTTGGCTCAGATACTTTGTCACCATCGAAAAGTTCGAACTTTTGGGTTGGCAGCTTCGATTCTCCGGGCTTATAGAACAAATCGGTGGCTGATTCATCTTGCTCTAACATATGCTGCTGTTGGGTTTCGCGCCAGTTTGCTTGTTTGCTAGTGTCGCTAATTACAGAACCGCGTTGCACGGCTTCGGGGGCCGACTGTGCTTCCCGTGGTTTTGCAATTTCGTTTGGCTCATCGACCTTTTCGGACAATTTCCCTTCCATTCGTGTGGAATCTCTCACACCTCTTTGCATTATAGGGTATTTTAAAACGTGCAAGATATGTTTTCAAGCGCGATGAGGGCTGATAATTCTTCCTGCTAAAGGCCAATCCTCGGTTGGGTGGTCGCCTGGTATCGATAGTGGTGCTAAGTTATTATTGCTGCATGAGCATTCCTGGTCTGAACCAGAGAGAGACCTTCGTGGCAGTTCGCCACAGCCCTCGCAGATCAGGGCTTTTGATAGCTCTATTGTCAATTGCGCGAATTTCTGTACATTGCCGTCGTAAATGGATAAAACCGCAATGTTAAAGTGGCACCATAGCTGGTTGTGTATCCCGGTCAAACTAGTGAGCTTCTCAATCATATTCTTCTGGGATAGTCATTTCGAGATAGCCATGGCGACTTCCATGGTGACTTCCATGGTGACTTCCATGGTGACTTCCATGGCGACGGCCTTCGGACGGCGAGGAAGTGGCAATAAATGATCAGATTCTGCGAGTGCCGCTAAGTCAGCGAGGGCTTGTCTAGCGTGCCTTCGACTGGTCCACTATTGTATCAAGGTGGTACATCATAGACGGCTGCCGATCTGGCCGCCGGTCTTGCCTGTCGCCCTGGTCGTTCGGACTTACTTCCACCTTAGTCCGGTTCCGCCACCCTTTCATAGAAGCACAATGACTTAGAAGCTGCGTCTAGGGTCTCCAGCCACAATTTTGAAATCTGGTAGGCCATCGGTTTTCTTGGCGATGGTTTCAAACTGTGGTGATTTAGTGGTCTTGTAGGCCGCTTGTTCTTTGGCTGTTTGGTCAGGTGTGCGGTAGATTTCGTAGCTCTTCACCGCTGGCTTCGTCACTTCGGTGGTGCCCATAATTTCTTCTTTGGCTAGTTGCTCAGGGCTTTTGGGCTTGACGTAGGGTGAAGTGAGAAGCAAGTCACCACCGACATTTGGGGCTTCTTCTTTTCGTACTTGCTTGAGCAAGTTTTCAAAATCGGTTGGTTTCATTTTTCTACCAGCATCTCTAAGTTCTTCAGCTGCTAGATGGAGATTGCCATCGTCCATGCGGCGGGCAATGTGAATTGCTTGATTTTGCATTTCACTAACTGGTGCAAATGACTTCATGCCAGGCTCGGTTTGGGCAACAAAGAGGGGTGCTGCGTGCCAGGGTGTATCACCAAGTGGACGGTCTTTTGTCGTCAACTGAACATATAGCTGATTTTCTAGTTTGGGATTTTGGCGCATTTGGGTGTAGGTGGAGCTGGCTACAATAAGATCGGCTCCTACTCCTTTGTCTTCGCCCTTGTTAATGGCCACTATCAGTTGACGCTTTTCGTCGTTGCTCATAGAAGGCGAAGCAAACTCAGCTCTGAGCATCTCTGCTGCTTTTTGAGCATGTTGGTCACCGCTCTGATCCATCTCTTTTATGATGTCACGGGCCTTTTCATTGATGGTTTTAGGTTCGCCAGCGTTCTCAAAATTAGTCATATCTGATGCCTCGGATTTTGGGGGATTTCGACTTAGAGCTTGAGATTACGACCCCTAAATAACAGCCACATAACGGCCTTGTGGCAATTGCGGCGTTTTATCCTTGAAAATAACCAGAACACAAAGAAGATTGACGATTACTAGCCGACTCGTCTATTATGAATCTATAGAGTAGGCAGAAAGTAGCAGCGGGAGAGAGCTTATGGCTAGGCAGAGCGGTACAAAAGAAGTAACTAAGACATCTTTATTGGAAGCAGGCGCCTGCATCATGGTGACCAAAGGCTACAACAATACTGGCATTCAGGAAGTGCTTGAAGCCACTGGTGTGCCCAAAGGCTCGTTCTACTACTACTTTGATAGCAAAGAAGACTTTGCCACTCAGATTATTGATCACTTCGATAATACTCAAACTGAAAAGCTCAAGCACTACCTTGAAGATCGAAAGCTCAATCCACTAGAGCGTTTGAAAGCCTATTGCAATGCCGGTCGCAAGGCCCTAAAAGAAAATCAGTGCCGCAATGGTTGTCTAGTCGGTAATCTTTCCCAAGAAATGTCGGATCAATCAGAAGTACTTAGGGCCAAGCTAGAAGATGTTCTTTCTCGCTGGCGCGGACGCTTTGCGCAGTGTATTAAGGAAGGGCAAGAAGCTAAGCTGATTAGCTCTAAGTTCGATCATAATATGCTCGCTGAATTCTTCCAGAGCGGCTGGCATGGTGCCATTATGCGCGCCAAGACAACTAAAACTACTGTTCCTCTTGATGCTTTTATGACGCTGATGTTCGAAAGTGTCTTGAAGCCTTAGGCTAGTCTTACTTAGAGCGATTTTTATAAAATCAACATGGCATCGCCGTAGCTATAAAATCGATAGCTTTCGGCGATTGCTTCTTTGTAGGCTTTCATGATCAAGTCGCGACCAGCTACTGCTGAAACCAGCACTAGCAGGCTAGATCGGCTCAAATGGAAATTGGTAATCATGCCGTCAGCTATGGCAAATTTATGACCAGGCTTGATATATAGAGCAGTGCTTTGATTGTCGGCAGCTTTCATCAAACCGCTGGCACCGGCTGTTTCTAAGGTGCGCAAACTGGTGGTACCAACAGCAATGACGCGACGTCCCTCGCTTTTTGCTTTGTTGATTATTGCTGCTGTCTCGTCTGAGACGGTGTATAACTCTTCTTCTATGGTGTGGTCGTCGATTTCTGCTTCGATTGGTTTGAAAGTGCCAGCACCAACGTGCAACGTTACAGTGGCAATTTCGATGCCAGCCTCTTTTAGTGCAGCTATAACGGGTGGCGTGAAATGCAGGCCGGCTGTAGGTGCAGCAACTGCTCCTGGTGTCTGGGCAAAGACTGTTTGATACTGGAATAAGTCTTCTTTGCGGTGACCGTTTTCATTTTGATTGGCCCGGTAGTCGCGTGTAATATATGGAGGCAGTGGGGCAAAACCAACGCTACTGAGGAGGTTGTAGACGTTTTCTTTGGCTCCTAAATCGATCAGCAACCGCTTAAAGCCATCGGGCCCTAAGACAATGTCTTTGACGACAATAGTGGTGGCATTACCATTTTCGTCTACTACTTCTAGCTCTTGACCAGGCTTGAGGCGCTTTATTGGTGTCACCATCGCTTCCCACACAGCAATATTATTTGTTTGGGGCTTGAGCAAGAGCAATTTCACTGTTCCGCCTGATTGACGCCGAGCAATTAAGCGTGATGGCAAGACTTTGGTGTCGTTGACAATTAACAAATCACCATTTTTGAGTAAGCCCGGCAGGTCATAAAAGTGTTTGTGCTGAAGGTCTCCGCTTGCTCTGTTGACCACGAGCAGTCGGGCATTTTCTTTTTGATCAAGTGGCTTTTGGGCAATTAGTGCTGGGTCGAGATCGTATTCAAAGTCTTGGATGGTATGAGCTTTTTCTGTCACGGGCGAATCGTTGTACCTTTATACCTTTGTACCGTAAGAGCGTCAGTGCTTTAGTATAGACTTCAGCAGGTCGTAGTAATAGTGCTAGTAATAAGTAGTGCTGTCAATATTGAAGGGCTTTTAAGATGGCTCACTTAAAAGAGCGAGTATTGGCCATTGGCCACGAGCTTGGTTTCGACCAAGTGCAAATCGCTTCACTTGCCCCGATGGTTGAAGAGGGTCTTCATTACCAGCATTGGCTGTCTCAAGGCTATGCTGCCGATCTGGCCTATCTCAAGCGTGATCCTGAAAGGCGCGTTACCCCAGGCCTAACTTTTCCTGCGGCACAAAGTGTGATTATTGTCTCGGTCAGCTACTTCAGCCAGCCTCCGCCTATTCCTGATGGCAGTTGGGGCAGGGTGGCTCGTTATGCTGTAGGGCGAGATTATCATCCTGTAATCAGAAGTAAGCTGAGAGATTTTTGTGGTCTGCTAGAGGTCGAATTGGGCCGCAAGATAGCTAGGCGGCCGGTCACTGACGATGCTGCTCTTTATGAGCAAGCCCTTGCCAGGCGTCATGGTCTTGGCTTCGTCGGTAAAAACTCTCTAGTGATTGGCCCGAAACTTTCAGGCTCTTACAATTTTATTGCTGAGTTGTTTGTTGATTTTGAGCTTGAGGCCGATGTTGAATACACTGGCACCTGTGGCAACTGTGTGCGTTGTATTTCAGCTTGTCCAACTAATGCCATTAAGAGCGGTGCTGAAGCCGAAATGGTTGATGCTAATTTATGCATCTCGTATCTTACCATCGAGAATAAGGGCGGTATCGCCCTACCGCTGCGCAGCCAGCTTGGTGACTGGGTTTATGGTTGTGATATCTGCCAAGAAGTTTGCCCTTATAACACTAAGGCGAGGCCGGCACCTTGGCCAGAATTTGCCCCTGACAGTGGTGTTGGTCATTATTTAAATTTGCCTGATTTATTGCATTTAGATGACCAAAGCTTTACTCATCGCTTTGAACTTTCACCGCTAAGACGCCCTAAGCGTCGCGGTCTTGTGCGCAATGCTTTAGTGGTGATGGGCAATCAATTGGCTGCTGGTCACCAAGCGAGCAAACAAATTTTAGAAGAAATTGCTGCTTTCTCTCTTCGCGAAAACGATTTGCTTTTGGTAGAGCATGCCGCCTGGGCTCTGGCTCAAGCTCAAAGTAAAGCTGGCCAACAAGCTATTGATAATATACTGGCCCGTCACTTGGGGGCTAGCCTTAAGTTGGAGATTGAACAGTATGTCTGAAGAAAAGGCCGAGAAAGTAGAGAAAATAGAAAGAATACCGCTGACTGTCTGGGTTCTGGGCTTTGCCAGCTTGCTCACAGATGTGTCTACTGAGCTTATCCATTCAATTTTGCCTAACTTTATGTCATCAGTTTTGCACGCTAGTTTTATTGACATTGGCTTAATTGAAGGCTTGGCCGAAACCGTGGCGTCAATACTCAAGATCTTTTCAGGCGCTTGGAGCGACCGCATTGGTAAGCGCAAAGGGCTTTTGCTTCTAGGTTATGGTCTATCGGCTTTGGTTAAGCCGCTCTTTCTTTTTGCCAATTCTGTTCTTATTGTGCTCATTGCCCGTTTGGCTGATCGTGTTGGTAAAGGCATTAGGGGAGCCCCGCGAGACGCACTGGTAGCTGACGTTACTAGCTCAGCTAATCGAGGGCGGGCCTATGGTCTAAGACAGTCGCTTGATACTGTTGGTGCTGTGGTTGGACCTCTTATTGCTCTGGCTCTAATGTGGCTGACCCAGAGTAACTACCAACTGGCTTTTGCCATAGCGCTTATCCCGGCTTTTGCGGTCATTTTCTTGCTCTATTTTGGCGTTAAGGAACCTGTGCACAAGAGCGTTTTGAGTAGTGACAAGCTATTTGATGCTAAGCTTTTGACTGAGCTCAAAACTAAAATGCCACCACAATTCTTTTTCTTGGTGGCCACGGTCTTTCTCTTTAGTTTAGCTAATTCATCAGATGCTTTCCTCATTCTCAAAGCTCGGGACTGCGGCATGCCGATTGCCGCTTGTCCTCTTGTGCTTGTGGCCATAAATGTCAGCTATGCCTTAAGCGCTTATCCTGCTGGGGTTCTCTCCGATAAGCTTGGCCACGGCCGGTTGCTCACCGTAGCGTTCGTTATTTATGCTTGTACTTATTTGGGCTTTGCTTTTGTCTCAGAGCAGTCTCTGATGCTTCTGCTTTGTCTTGTTTATGGTCTCTATCTAGGTCTTTCGCAAGGAGTGCTTTCTGCCCTAGTTTCGCAGCTGACACCCTCTCACCTACGCGGCACCGCTTTTGGTATCGTCAACTTTGCTGTTGGTCTTGCTCTTCTGCCGGCCAGTTTGCTCACTGGCGTTCTCTACCAACACTTTGGCGCGCTAGCGGCCTTTGCTACTTGCGCTGCTATCGCTTTGCTCTCGGCTTTGATTTTAGCTTTGCAGTTGCCAGCCTTGGCAAAGTGTCGGCAGAACTAGATTAATTTGCTCTTTGAGGTTGATTTTGCTGTCAGCTACTCTAAACTAAGCGCATGACTCATTTGCTCGTTTTCATTGGTGCTGGTTTGGGTGGCGTATTGCGCTTTCTCGCTTCTACGGCGGTGCAGAAGGCCTGCAACGGTTGGGCCTTTCCTCTTGGCACTTTTGTTGTCAATATCAGCGGCTGCTTATTAATCGGTTTCCTTGCTCAGTTGGCGGAGAGCAAAAATTTGATGGAACCGGAATTTCGCGCCTTCTTTTTAATTGGCATTCTTGGTGGCTACACAACTTTTTCTAGTTTTGGCTATGAGACCTTGCAGTTAATTAGAAGTGGTGAATTTGTATACGCTGCCGCTAATGCCGTGCTGCAGGTTGTTCTTGGTTTGGCTTTCGTCTGGCTCGGTACGGTTCTGGCTCGTCTTTTGTAGTCGTCTTTTGAAATAGGTTTTGGATAAATAAAATGAATACAGCTAAAGGTGTTCTGCTCAAAATATATATTGGTGAGAGCGACAAGCATGGCAATCGACCGTTGTTTGAATGGCTTGTGCAAGAAGCAAAGAAAGTTGGTATAGCTGGTGCTACTGTTTGGCGTGGCTTGGAAGGCTACGGCGCCCACCAGACTGTGCATAGCAATAAAATTCTCGATATCTCAACCAATCTGCCGATTGTAGTTGAGTTCATTGATACCAGCGAAAAAATTGAAGCTTTTCTGCCTTTTCTTGATGCCAATTTAGTAGAAGGTTTAGTTGTCACCAGCGAAGTCGATTTGCGCTGGTACCGTAAAGCCTAGTTACTTACTTACTTACTTACTTACTTACTTGCTTACTTGCTTACTTGCTTACTTGCTTGCGAGTTTACTTCTCTTCAGGCTTTGCTTCGGTTTCAGCACTGGCCTCGGCACTAGCCTCTGCATTAGAATGATGTTGATACATCTCAGTCAGGGCCTTAATTATCACTTGGTCAGTTTTGTGTTGCATGTCTAGAGCTTGCAACAGTTCTTGGCCTGTCATTAGTCCGCGGGCTAGGATGAGTTTTCCCAACGGTTCGCCCGATTGATTTTGTTCTTGAATTAGTTCTTCTAGTTGAGTCAGTGAGATTTTGCCGCGCTTCAATAGCAGTTCGCCAAGTTTTTCTGGGCGGGTTAGAAGCTCCCATTTTTGCTCTTCAGATAAAGGTTCTTGATGTGTCATTATTCTCTTAGCTTGTTAGCTCCTCAGCTCGCGGCCGGTTGGCGCTTATGTTGTCTTTTCTCCCGCCACCATACCAGTAGACAACTGGCGTTGAAGATGGAGGAATAAGTACCAGATATGATGCCAATCAACATGGCTAGAACGAAATCTTTAGTAGTGCTTCCACCTAGCAGGTAGAGTGAAAGTAGAGTAATTACAACTGTTAGCGATGTATAGAGCGAACGAGCCAGAGTCTGATTAACACTGTCGTTGGCTACGTCACCAAAGGTCTTCTTAAACTCCTGTTTGGTTTCAGGATCAATTCCTTTGCTACCAACAAATTTGGCGTTTTCTCGCACTCGGTCGAAAACGACAATGGTGTCGTGAACTGAAAAACCAATCACTGTCAAAATCGCTGAGATAAATAGGCTGTCGACTTCGGTGCCAAAGGCTAGGCCTAAGAGAGCAAAAATACCGCACAATACGAGCACGTCGTGAACTAAAGCGGCAATGGCACAAACAGCATAGTCAAATTTGAAGCGGTAACTAATATAAGCAACCATGCCACCAAATGTCACGAGCAGAGCCAATAGGCCATTGGCGAGAAGTTCAGGGCCAATAGTTGCTGTTACTTTATCTACTGAGATGGCCTTAAATGGCCCGAGAACTTCAGTTAACTTAGCGTCGAGTTGAGTTTTTTGTTGCTCGCTATCAATGGCTTTGGTGCGCATCACGACGGCTTCTTTACCAGCAATATAGGTCTGTTGTACCTGTGAGCCAGTCAGGCCAGAATCTTCTAGAACCTTATGCACGGCCTCAAGAGTAGTCGGCTTTTCAAATTGATATTGCAGAATCGAACCACCAGTAAAGTCTATGCCTGGCTTCAGTGGTGCGCCAAACTTGGCACAACAAGCGGCAATACCGAAAATTCCTGGTACCGTCAAAATCAGTGAAATGGTAAACCAGAGGCTGCGATATTTGACTATATCTACCAATCCCTTTTTAGTCTTACTTGTGCTTGTTCCTGAGCCTGTCATACGGCCTCCTTGGTCAAAACTTTGTTTGCTTTCTTTTCAGTCTTGTGGCCAAACAAACCGAGGCTTGATGGAATCAAGTGCAACATGGTGCGAGTGGCCGTAATGGCCGTAAACATTGACACTGCCACACCAATTGCTAGGGTAACGGCGAAGCCCTTAACTAGCGAAGTACCAAAGAGCATCAGTACACTGCAGGCAATTAGACTGTTGACGTTACTGTCAAAGATTGACGACATCGCCCGAGTGAAGCCGTTTTCGACAGCCACCCAGAGATTTTTACCAGCATTCAATTCTTCTTTTGTGCGCTCAAAGATCAGAATGTTGGCATCGACGGCCATACCAATTGAGAGAATAAATCCGGCAATACCGGCTAAAGTCAAAGTCACAGGGATGGTTTTGAAAATGGCTAGGGTGGCCAGTGTATAGAGTATGAGGGCCATGTCGGCAATTAAGCCAGGCAGGCCATAAATTACAACCATGAAGATCATAACTGCAGCAATGCCTACAACACCGGCAATCATGCTCTTATGAATTGAGTCTTGTCCTAGGGTCGCCCCCACTGTGCGTTCCTCTAAAATTTCAATAGGCACTGGGAGAGCGCCAGCGTTTAGTTTGAGCGCTAAATCTACTGCTTGATCGCGGGAGAAGCTACCAGTAATTTGGCCACGTCCACCCATAATGGGCTCATTGACGCGCACGCCTTGATAACGTTCGAGTGGCACTGGTCGGCCATCGGCACCTCTATCGGTGGGTTGGCCATCAAGGAAAATACCAATACATTTACCAACTAAGCGCGATGTTAGTTCACCAAACTTCTTGGCGCCGCGGTCTTTAAACTCAAAATCAACCTGCCAGGTGCCGCCAGCTGTGGGCGTACCTTGGGCTCTTTTGAAATCAGCACCGGTGAGGCCAACTTCTTTCCAGAAGGGCATGCCTTCTGAAGTGAAGTCTAATTCTTTGAACTCAAGCATGGCCGTGGTGCCGATGCGATCTTTGGCTTGCTGCGGGTCTTTGATACCAGGCAATTCTACAATTAAGCGGTCTTTGCCAGCTCGCTGCACCAAAGTCTCGGATACGCCAAGGCTGTTAATGCGGTTGTTGATAACAGTCAGTACACCGTCCATCACTGGGGTGGTAATTTCTGGCACCTCGGGTGGTGCTGGTATGGCTTTGAGCAGTAGTTGGCTACCACCGCGCAAGTCAAGACCAAGCTTGAGGTTGGTAAACAGTGCGTAGCCTTTGTAGTTGGCTAATACTTGAATATTGTTGCCCATACCGGCATTGTCATATTCGGTTTTGACAGCATCTTCTTTCTGGTAGTTGTTCATTTTGTCCCAACCAGGAATTTTTTCTACCCGTTTGAGAACTTCAACTTGCAGGTCGTTACCGGTGAGGTTGGCAAGCCTCTGCCACTCGGCAATATTGCCTTCTGGCACAATTTGAAAGAGTGAAAATAGTGACCAAGCCAAGACACCTAAAACCGCAAAGGGTTTCCAGTCTCGGAAGAAATCTCTTGAGCTGCCTTTGTGAGAACCGCTCTTTTGTCCGAATATGCTCATGGTTTAAAAATTACAGCCTAAATATTGACCTACGAAAGGTCAAATTCTAGCGTAAAAGTGCTCTTGAAAGCCTTGTCTTCCGCCTTGGCGTGAAGCTTTGAAGCTAGTTCGCGCTGAAATTTCTTCTTATATTGTCAGTTCATCTAAGTCTAAGCTGTTATCACTTGGTCGCCACCGCGCTGCACGGCTAGCTCTAGAGCTTGAATCGTGCGCGCTAAAAGCTCGTCGTGCTCTCTAGCGTGAGTGGGGAAGGCTGCCAAGCCTACACTGGTGGTGACTTTTAGATTGTGCCAGTTATGGGTGATGCCGTGGCTAGCTACCCGATTGCGAATGCGCTCGGCCACAATGGCTGCGCCAGAAGCATTGGTTTCAGGCAAGATAATGGCAAATTCTTCTGAGCTATAGCGAGCAGGGATGTCAACGTCACGCACTGCTCCCCGCAGTACACCACCGATTACTTTCAAGACGGCATCTGAAGTGAGGGCGCCATATGAACGTTGAATGTCTCTAAAGCCGTCAACTGCCACCATGCAAAGTGAGACAGGGCGCTTATAACGTTTGGCACGTTTTAGTTCGTCTTTGACTTCTTTGGTAAATGTGCGCGAATTATAAAGTTCAGTCAGGGTGTCAAGCAGAGCAAGCTTCTCGATTTCTTCGCCATTGGCGCTAGAAAGATTTGTTTGCCCAGCAGTCAAGAGAGAGCGTTGCTCAAGTTCCTTAACCCGCTCAATTACCTGGTTGTCCATAAAGACTCTTGTGCCAGCTAGCTGGGCTCTTTGTGGATTGTCCAGCACGCGACAGAACATACAAGTTCTTCCGCTACATATGTGGTCTGTGCGTCCTGCCATTTGAAATAGACCCTTTTTCTAGAAATTACCAATCGAAGTTCAGTGAAATCAGTCAAATCAGTATAGATTAATCTCTTCTATTGCACTAGCTATCAGCTAATAGTTTGCCCTGGCGAAGGATAAATTTGCCGTCCACCAACAGGTCGCTGGCATTGGGTGCGACCTCTAAAAGCTTGCGGGCAATAGCTTCTTGATCATGATCTTCTAGCCAAAATTTGGTTTCAATAGGAAAGGCTGCCAGGTCGGCTGCTTTTCCTACTGCAATTGAACCCGTTTTTTCGGCCATATTAACAGCCTCTGCTGCTTTTATCGTAATCAGGCTGAGCGCTTCAACGGCGGTTAAATGAGCCAGCCAAGAAGCTGCTTCTTTGAGCATGTTCAAATCGCTGTTTGAAGCCAGGCTGTCGCTGCCAAGTCCAAATCTGATGCCAAGTTCAATAAAATTGTTGATTGCCACTGGGCCGGTTAGAAGGCGGCTATTGCTGCGGCGGCATAGAGCTGCAGCAGCTCCGCTTTGGGCAAATATTTGGCAGTCTTCTTGACTTAGCTCGATGCAGTGGGCGGCAATGAGGTTGTCATCGATCAGGTCAAAATGTTTGAGATGCTGGGTGGGAGTTAGCTTTTGGCCGCGCCAAGTCAATTCATTTAATAGGCTGGCGAAGCTCTTATTTTGATTGGGTGGCATTACTTTGGCCAAATAATCATCTAAAACTTGGCATTGACCGAAAATCCAATCGGCCTCTTCTTTTGACTCAGCTAGGTGAGCTGTCATCATTAAGTTTTGGCCGGCAGCCCATGCTTTGGCTTTGGCCCAGAGGCCCGGGGCGACAGTATAAGGAGCGTGAGGGGCAATAGTAATTGCCACTTGACCGCTTACTATTGCTTTTTTTAGGGCACTACTGGCGGTGCTGATTAAAGATTGGTAACGTCTTTGCCAAAGGGCAAAGATCTGCTCGGCCTGGGTGCCATCTAAGCCAAACAGTTCTAGGCCGACGAGACCCTTTAGGCCAATTTGAGCAATTGCTTCTGCGGCTTGGCCGCTGTATGAGCTATCTACTAAATAGGTAGTGCCTGCTAGCGCGGCAGATTTTGCCCCAGCCTGAGCCGACCGAGCAAAGTCGTCCTGCGACCATGATCTCGTGCTGGCCACTAATTGGGCCATCCATGTAAACAAAGAGATGTTCTCTTGTATGGCTGGCGCTTGCGAATAATCAAGGTGGGTGTGAAGATTGAACAGGCCCGGCGTGAGCACGCAGTTGGGCAGGTCGACTATGTCCATATCATCGTGTTCGGCCGTCAGGCTTTCAGCTTGTTCTTGGTTGAGAATGGCAGCAATTTTGCCGGCTTCTACAACTACTGCTGCTCGGGCAATCCATTGTCCGGTGGCTGTCCAGACCGATGAGGCCTTAATTAAGCATTTTGGCGATGTACTATAATTCATTTTCCTCAAGCATAATCTATAAACAATGACTAGAATCTCAGTCGACGATTTGAAGGAATCCCCTCAACGTCGTGAAAATATTACTTTTAACGAAGTTTTGCCTGTCGACGAGGCCGTCAAGCCGGTGGTCGGTGATTTGGTGTTGAGTCTGGCCGCCGGCGGCGTCAAGCTTACTGGCAATGTCAAAACTTTACTTAAGCTGCAGTGCCAAACCTGCCTTAAACCTTACTTTTACGCCTTGAGCGTTGACCTCGATGAGTACTTCGTGCCGCGCCTGGGTGCCATGGCTGAATTTGAAATGGGTGCTCCACGAGACAAAGAATTACTTAAAGATGATTTTTATGATTCGATTCCTGAGGACGGATTCATTGACATCAGTGACGTTGTGTATCAAGCTGTAACGTTAGCTTCTCCAGTATTTAGTCGTTGCGGCGATGAGTGTCCCGGTCCTCCAAAACCGGAAGGTGCTCTTGGTAGCAGCGTTTCGGGTTCTGACTCTGAAGAGAGTCATGGCCAAAAACCAATCGACCCTCGCTGGAAGAACCTAAAGACTCTCTTTCCTAACCAGGAATAGAGGCTTTTTAGTAGATAATAATTAGTCCGGAATATGGAGGATCGATACAGCAATGGCTGTTCCGAAGAAGAAAACATCCCACCAGAAACAACACCAGCGCAGAGCGCACTGGAAAGCTTCTGCTCAGACAATCGGCACTTGCGCCAATTGTGGCGCTCCGAAACGCAGTCATACTGCTTGCGGATCCTGCGGCTACTACCGCGGTAGACCAGCCAGACTAAGAGACGCTGTCGTTTAGTTACTGCAATTGACATGGGTCATTAGACTTAGTTATTCATTGGTGTGATTAGTTTGACAACGAGTCAAATCTGGAGTCTGGCATGATTCGAGTGGCCATAGACGCGATGGGCGGTGATTATGCTCCTCGTGAAGTTGTTCACGGCGCCGTTTTGGCTGCCCGTGAATATGGCATTTCGGTTCAATTAGTCGGCCTATTGCCGGCAATCGAAGCTGAGCTAAAACGCCACGAGATTGCTGGTCTAAACATATCTTTAGTGGCCGCTTCAGAAGTTGTGGCCATGGACGAGAAACCAAGCAAGGCGATTCTTCGTAAGAAAGATTCGTCTATTGTTTTAGCCATGAAGCAGGTCAAAGAGGGCCATGCTGATGCTGTAGTCGCTTGCGGTTCCACTGGTGCAGCAGCCGTGGCTGCCACTTTCAACATTGGACGCTTGCCCAATATCTCGCGCTGCGCCATTGCCTGCGAGATGCCTACTATTCATCCCAATCGTTGCATTGTTGTCGACGCTGGCGCCAATACCGATTGCGATGCCCATATGTTGATGCAATTCGGCTTGATGGGCTCAATCCTTTATTCAGGTTTGCACAACGTCAAGCGCCCGAGAGTTGGCGTTCTCAATATTGGCGCTGAAGAAACTAAAGGCACCCAGCTGGTTCAAGACGCTTATAGGCTGCTTAAGGCCCGCGAGGATATTAACTTCATCGGCTTTGTCGAAGGTCGTGATTATCCTATGGGCAAGGTCGACGTAGTTGTCACTGACGGTTTTACTGGCAACGTTTCGCTTAAGACCGCCGAAGGCATTGCCAAGATGATTAACCACATGCTTAAGCAAGAGCTTTTGAGTTCGCCTCGGGGCAAACTTGGTGGCGCCATTGCTAAACCGGCATTTCAAGCACTAAAGAAGAGAGTTGACCCCGATGAATTTGGCGGTGCTTTCTTAATTGGTTTGAAAAGTGTATGTGTCATTGCCCACGGCGGCTCCAGGCACACCGCTGTCAAGAACGCTATTCGAGTGGCTTGCGATATGGTCAAAGCTGACGTTGTATCGAGAATCGAACAATCTTTTTTTCAAACCAATCTAAAACCAGTAAAGACTGATACGGCTGAACCAACAGTCACTATCTTATAAAGAAAGCAAAACTAAAGTCTAAAGAGGATCAATTGCCATGGCTAAGCTTGCTTGTGTTTTCCCCGGGCAGGGATCTCAGAGCGTCGGTATGGGTTTAGACTTGTTCAATAATTTTGCCGAAGCTAAAGCGACCTATGAACAAATTGATGCAGTGGCTGGTCGAGCCCTTAGTGACCTTTGTTTTGAAGGGCCTGAAGCTGAGCTTAAGCGCACTATCAATACTCAGCCAACTATTCTAGCCACGTCTCTAGCTGCTTGGGCTTGCTTTGAAAAACTCGGTGGACCAAAGCCAGATTTTGTCGCCGGTCATTCACTGGGAGAAATTACTGCCTTAGTGGTGGCACAGGTGCTATCACTTGAAGATGCAGTCAAGCTTGTTGATAAGCGTTCTACTCTTATGGAAAATTGTCCTAAAGGCGCTATGACAGCCGTGCTTGGCATGGCTCCAGATGCTCTTGAAAGTCTTTGCCTTGAGGCTTCGACTGCTGATAGCAATGGCGGCAATGAAGTAGTTGTGGTGGCAAATTTCAATACTAAAGATCAACTAGTAATTTCAGGGCATCCTGACGCAGTTGCCCGTGCCGGTGCCCTTGTGAAAGAGCGCTCGGGCAAGGCGATTCCACTACCTGTTGGTGGCGCTTTCCATTCACCGCTAATGTCAGGGGCCGCCAAAGAATTTTCGCAAGCCCTAGAAAATAGCAGTTTTGCTGATGCTACCTGTGGTGTGGTGCAAAACTTTGACGCTCAAGTGTCTAAGCAAGCAACTGAGTTAAAAGCAAAGCTAGCCAAGCAGATGGAGAGCCCCGTGCGCTGGACTGCTACTGTTGAGTTTCTAGTTTCGCAAGGCGTCGATACAATTGTTGAAATCGGACCAGGTAAAGTTTTAGCTGGCCTCGTCAAAAAGATTGACCGCTCAGTAAAAATCTACAACGTTAGTGACAGTGAATCGCTTAAATCTACGATTGCTGCCCTGCAAGCTGTGGCTCAAGCCGTTTAATTGTAATATTGCGCTTCGCTAATTCGGCAAAGAAGAGATCAGGGTCTAGAGCCACTTCGGGGGCCAATACGCCTTTCTCTTTGACCTGATTGGCAATGATCATCTGTGCTGCTATAGATGGTGGCACGCCTGTATCAAGTGCACCGCAAGAAACCTTCCATTTCTTGTCTGATACCACAATTGTTTCCATGCGCACTAATTTTTCCTTGCCGCCTTTGCTGCCTTTAATATCAACGCGAATAACTTCGCAATCATCGGGCTCGTTCTGGGGCACGGGGAATTTGCCAATCATTTCGGCTAACAATTTGCGCGGGGTGAAGTCACCTTCTTTGGTGGCAATTTGTTTTTTCTCGCCAAAGCCCAAGGCCATCAAAAATTTGATTTTCTCGTGAAATTCTAAAGGTAGTCCCAAGCGGAAGGTAACACGCTTGATGCCTTTGTCTTTGTATGTCATCGGAATGGTCAATACTTCCGAATGTAATGTGTAGATTGCTTCTTGCTTGCCTACTGGTTGCGGAAAATCAACCATTAATGCCCCTGACAGGGGTGCTTCCGCTTTGTAGTCGCCGTCTTCAAAGACCATCGGGTTGAGAGTGTACTCATCGATCAAAGTTTCAATTGAGTAGGGTGGCATGAAAGGATGATCGACTTTGACGTTGTCGACCGAGCCCACCAAAATATCGATAGATTCGACGGTATCTAAATCTCGCTGCCCGGCCTCGGCCATGATATTGGTCATACCGGGAGCGGCACCCATACCAACTATTGCTGTCAGATTTTTTTCTTTGAAGCGCTCATGCAATTTCAATTGCTCTTTGGTGACATGAAAGAGACCGCCTAGGTCTATATAGTTCGTGCCCGCTTCGAGGGCCGCTTCCATGACATTGACGTTGTGATAATAAGGGGTGGAATTAATGACACAAGCCGCTTTGGCTAATATCTTCACCATGATTGGACGATTGGTGATGTCAGTGAAGTCGCCTCTGACTCGTTCTGACTTAAGTGACTCGGCAAATTGATCTGCTTTGTCGCGATCGTAGTCGGCAATCACAACTTCTATTTGCTCGTTTTCTAGCAAATCTTTGACAATTACCTGCCCCATGGCTCCGGCGCCGCCAATTACAACTACTCGTTTCAATTCAGTCATCTGCTATAGCCTCTGTATATAGCCAAAATTTTAGCACTGCAAAGCGCGGCTATAGTTGGCCAGAAGAAAAGAGAGTGCTGGTTAAAGCTGATATTTGCGTAGCCGGGCTAATACCTTTTGCTAATAACCATTGCTAATAACCCTTATACGAACTTGTGCCGCTGGAGCTACCGTAGGTGCTGGCGGCGGTGCTGCCGGGCCGAGGGCTTGAGCTTTGTTGCATTGTTCCGCCGCTACCATATGTAGCCACGGCTGGCCTGGTGTTGGGCCGGGTTTGAATTTGCGTTGGAATTGTCACGTAGCCGTTGTGCCGCACTTCTTGCTTGCGCAAGCTGTAGTTGGGGTTTAAGTCGGAGCGCATGTAGTCGCCGGGCATGCCAACGGTTGCACCCATGCGGGCATTGGGCAGGCCGCCCATTTGCTGGCTGCCTTGCTGTTGATTGTTAGCCGCTTGGGCTGGTGTCAGGTAACCCTGGGGGTAGCGCGATTGCGGCTGAACCGGGGCTGAACCATATACTGGTATTTGGGCGGATGGGCTGAGAGTGCCTCTCGTAATGTAGGTATCTGCCGGCCGAGCTAGGCTTGAACCTTGTATCATCCGCGTTCCACCGACTTTATAGCTTTGCTGACAATCGCCAGGTTGGCTGATGAAAGAAGTCAGAACCAAGGCTAGGGCAAGGGTTTGAAGGTTTAATAATTTAGTCAATGCCGTCAATGCCTGCTAGTAAAAGAAAAAGGGGCAATAAAGATGCCTGTTGATACGATAATAACTCGCTTTCTTCCTCTTTACAAGTGGGCAATTCTTTATAGAACCAATACTGGTGCAGATTTAAGGGCGGCAAATGTAATCGATTTGTAAAACGCTATGGTTAGCACTAGTCAGAAAAACGGAATCTAACCAAGGCAGCGACGGCCCAGATGCCGTCTTTCCAGGTAATTTTCTTACCTTCGGCATAGTCGCGACCATAATAAGAAATTGGCAGCTCATATAGTCTGACGCCCTGCTTCAGCACTTTGGCTGTAATTTCAGGCTCAAAGTCAAAACGGTCGCAGCGAATCTGTACCTTTTTAAAAATATCGGCTCTGAAGACTTTGTAGCAAGTTTCCATGTCAGTCAAAGTAGCGTTATATAGAACGTTGGTTATTAGGCTGAGAAATTTGTTGCCGAAAAGGTGCCATATTTTAAAAGCGCGGGTAACCTTACCACCGCACAATCTTGAGCCGTAAACAACGTCAGCTCTTCCTTCTAGTATGGGTCTCAGCAGTTCGGCGTATTCTCTCGGGTCGTATTCAAGGTCAGCGTCTTGTATCAAAATGACGTCGCCTTCTGCGTGGCCTTGGGCAGTGCGCAAAGCCGCACCCTTGCCTTGATTTTTTTCGTGATAGTAAATGCGAGCGTTATATTTACTGGCATCAAGTTGGGCAAGAATGTCTCGGGTGCCATCTGTTGAGCCATCGTCAACAATAACTATCTCTTTTGTTAGTCCTGCGGTATCTGCCTTTGAAACCATATCTAGCACGGTGACAAGAGTTTTTTCTTCGTTGAAGACCGGTATTAATATTGAAAGTGTTTTCACGGACTGTATTACGTTCCTTATGTATGCGATTTTTTAAGCTGCCAGTTTTTAAGCTGGAAGAATAAGTGCGCGCTTGTGGGCTTCTGTCTCGAGACTATCGTCAAGTGGCGTTAGCTGAACAGTCCCATACCGTCGCGTTAGAGCTTGGTTTAGTAACAAATCGGCGAAGGCCGGATTTTTCGGTAAAAGTGAACCGTGCAAGTAGGTACCGTATACGGTGCCCTGGCATGCGCCCTCACTTTTGTCTTCACCATTATTACCATTGCCGACCACGATTTTCCCTAGTGGTTGCACATCTTTTCCTAGATAGGTCTTGCCGCTGTGATTTTCGAAGCCCACAAGAGTTGAACCGTCTTCCCGCTTGATAACAACGTTTCCAATCATTCTTCTATTGCCAGCAACGGTATAGGCGTCTAGTAACGATATGCCTTTCAGCTCAGGACCTTCATGTGGACGATAGTAATGACCAAGTAATTGGTAGCCACCACAAACGGTTAAGACCACTGCACCGCCTTCAACAGCAGCCTTGAGGGTCGAAGCGCGCTTGAGTAAATCTTCGGCTATCACTATTTGTTGCTTATCTTGACCGCCACCAATGAAATAGAAGTCGTAATAATCCGGATCGGCTTCCTGACCGATATCTATCGCGTCTACCTTGACTTCTATGTCGCGCCATTTTGCTCTTTGACTGAGCGTGATGATGTTGCCGCGATCGCCATATATGTTGAGAAAGTGGGCGTAAAGATGGGCAATTCTGAGTTCCATAACTTCCTTAGTAAGGGTTTTTTCTGCTTTTTATTGGGTGGTATATCGATCTTTTTACTGCACTATATATGGTGTGCTCTTGTGCTGCCGTTTGGCAAGCTATTGTCGTACAAACTTGTGAAGTTTGAATAACGGCACGTAAATAGCCATTTGTGGGGCTTTTACTGCAGGTCATTACTAGTGCAAATTATAGAAAGAATAGTGGTTGCAAATGACCGATAAAGCGTGATTATTTCAGGAGGTTGCAATTCTTGACTAGGGGTTGCCATGAAGTCCGATTGCATGGGCTTTTCCGGATTTGCGTCTGATATATTTTGGGCGACCAATTTGTAAAATATTAGCGTTTTTTAAGAATCCCTCTTTATGCACCACCGGCGGCTTTTCGCAGGTTCTGAGTTAAGCGAAATGGTTTTATGGGTTTCACTACTACTAACGGCTGGAATATGTAGGTTATGATGGCGTACGTTAGAGTCAGGTCATTGCTGAAGGAGTGATTACTATTATGAAAAAGGGGTTTGCAACCATTCTTACTGCACTCGTTGCTGTAAGTGCGAGCACCTTGATCAATGCAAATGTCGCAAATGCTCAAGGTGCTACTAATGTCAGTGAATTGACAGACGTAGTTGGAAATGAGTGGGCGTATAATGCACTCAAGGAACTCGTTAATAGCGACTGTCATGTACTGGTAGGTTACCCAGACAGAACATACCGTGGTCAGAAATCGACTACACGTTTTGAACTGGCTGCCGCTCTATATAAATATGAGCAGTGCATACAAGAGCGTCTAGCTAAAAAAGCTGACAAAGCCGATTTGGAAAAATTCGCTGCTTTGTTGGAAGAATTTCGTGGTGAGTTGAACCAACTGAAGGCCCGTGTCGACAGTTTGGAAGCTCGCATGAAAGCTGTTGAGGAAAAAAATGCTGAGCAAGACATGCGCTTAGCATATGCCGAAAGACAGAAAGGTTTCATTTGGGAGCGTCTAGTTAAGGGCACATTCATTGATGTCCGTGACATAGGCGTAGGAGTTGGTCGTGGGGCGAGAGCCATCTACGAGTACATGTTCTAACCGAACCTCCCTGCGCGAGCTTGGACCTGACTGAACTACTCGGAACTCCCGTCGGCTTTGCGGCTGCCGGGAGTTTCGTCATCAAATATGGTGGCAGTTACGGCTAGTATTTACGGCGAGTAATTACAGGCTAGTACAGAGTAGTCAGTTAGTCTCTGCTCAAGTTGTTTCAAATTGAGGACTTTCCTTTGTCTCATCCTTTTGCTGATGAGCTTTCCTTTGCGCTGACCATAAGCGAAGAGGTAGAAAAGCTTGCCATGAGCTACTTCAATAAGGGTATTGAAGTAGTGGAAAAATCTGATGGCAGCCCTGTGACAAGGGCTGACAAAGAAGTTGAGCGCTTTATTCGCGATGCGCTGGCTACAAAATTTCCGGGTGATGCAATTTTAGGTGAAGAAGAAGGCCCCACCGATGGTGCCGCTGAGAGTAATGGACGTACCTGGATTGTTGACCCAATCGACGGTACTTACAACTACGCTCGCGGCATTCCTATTTGGTCTACTCTTTTAGCCCTTGAAGTTTCTTCTGAAATTGTCTTAGGTATGATTGTTGCCCCGGCCATGCATGAGCTTTTTTATGCAGTTAAGGGCCAGGGTGCTTTCAAGAATTATTTGCCAATCAAAGTTTCAAATATCGATCGCATTGATAAAGCCATGATCAACTTTGGTGGTCCCGATCGCATTCTTGAAAATGGCTTGTGGCCAGAATTAACTGAGGCCGTCCGCCTTACAGATAAGCAGCGTGGCTTTGGTGATTATCTGGGCTTTTCTTTGGTATTTGAAGGTAAGTCTGAAGCGATGCTTGAAGTTGGGGTTAAGCCCTGGGATATCGCTTGCATGAAAATCTTGGCGGAAGAAGCCGGCGGTGGCTTCTTCGATTTGTCTGGTGGAAACTCGGTACACACTGGTTCTTGCATGGTGACAAATCGGCACCTGATGCCAGACTTCAAGAAAATGTTCGTCAAAGAAAAAGTATCAAAATAATGGAGCGCGAGTGGTCTAAATCGATTAAGGCGCGAATGGCTCTAGTCATGACAATGGCTGGAGTGGTGCCGATTGTGATTTGCCACTTGATCGTATTCAGCTCTAGTGGTGCGCCTCTAGAAGATTATTTTCGCTATGTCCCACTTTACTTGCCGTTGCTATTAATTTTGCTTGGTGTCAATTGGTTTCTCTCAGATTTGATTCTAAGGCCCATTACTCAGCTTCTCACTGCCACCACCAAACTTGTTTCTGAAGACATTCGCCAACGGCTTGAGGTTGACCCCCACGAGCCTTTAGAAACTCTTGAGTTGAGAAAGTCGTTTAACAAGCTGCTTAACCGCTTAGAAGAGTCTCTCAATATTCAGTGTCAATTCGTTGCCGATGCCAGCCATGAACTGCGTACTCCCTTGACTTCGATTCAAGGCTATACGAAGCTACTCTTGAGGCGCGGGGGGAATATCGATGCCAACTTGCTGGCAGAGGCCTTGCAGACCATTTCAGATGAGTCTGGTAGGCTAATTCGCTTGGTTTCAGACTTGCTGCAATTGGCACGAGCTGATGCTGGACAAGCCATTATCAATCAACAAGAAGTAGTCGACCTCAGGCTTGTTTTAACTAGTGTTGAAGACACTGTCATGGTCATTGCCCCTGAACAAATAGAAGTTCAGTTTATTATTCCACCCACACCAATTTATGTTTTTGCCGATTCGGATCGTCTCAAACAAGTATTTCTCAACTTGACCAACAACGCTATCAAAGCTACTCAGGCTGGTGGCAAGGTCACAGTTACTCTGCGCTTTACTAATAATCAGGCGATTATCCGCGTGATTGATACCGGTATTGGTATTGCTCCGGCTGATCAACAACGTATTTTCGACCGTTTCTATCGGGTGGAGAGATCGCGCACCAGAAGCCGTTTGTATGGTGGTGGCACGGGCTTAGGTTTAGCCATTGCCTTGACCATTATTAAAGCCCACGGTGGGGCTATTGAGCTGGAGAGTGAACTGAACAAAGGTTCTACTTTCACAGTGCGTTTGCCTGTCACCGATAAAGACGATAAGTCTGGTTTGCCACCCGCTGCTTTGACTCAGATGACACCATCTGAGCGGCGCAACAATGAGCGCATCGCCGAAGCCGAACGCAAGAGCGAAAGTGCTCAACCTCAGCCGCAGTCTTCGTTTGCACCAGAGCCCGCAGCGCCTAACAATGTTGCTTCTATTGGTTCAAGTTCTAGTAGTTCGAGCAATTTAGCTGCCGTGCCTACGCCGCCTGATGCTCCGGCAAGCTCTGCGTCAGACTCCTTGGCTAACCCTAGTTCTAATTCTAGTCCTAACCCAAGGCCAGAGCGTGTCTTTGGACCGCCGCCAGAAGACGACGACTAAAGCTGATTTGCATTTTTGAAAGTTTCTAGCTCAGTAAGGATGACGCTATTAGCTGCAAATCAGCATTCTTCAAGGCTTTGACCCGTGGCTTGACGACCCGTGAATAATATTCGCGCTCGGTTTTTGTTAAAGTGCTGTGTTCCAAAACTTTGAATAGAATCTGCTTTTGCTTTTCTGTAAATAGTATGGATAGCGCTGCCTGGAACTGTTTCTCGCGTTCACTGTCTAGTTTCTTTGTCATAGATACTTGGGTATTCATGAATTGGGAAACAACATAGTTCTTGAAAGTGTTTTCTAGTCTCTCTGGATCGACCGACAGGCCCGCACCTATGTTCATCGACTCCTGACTTTCCATGCGCGCCTTAATGTTTTCCAGCAGACCGGGCTCGCGTTTCTTTAGATAATCGCGCAGCATTTTTTGCTCTGCCTGGCTATCTGGAACCCAAAAGAGGAACATGCATGTGATCGCTGCCAACATACGGAATCTGCGTTGCATCGAATTTTGGAGACTATCTTCTACTTGTTCAAGGGCTGGTAGGCTCTTCTTGAGCAGCATATGGGTGAGGACTACCGGTACTCCTTCGAGAACCCGACCTTCCTTTGATTGAAGCATGGCGGATATTATTTCCGCTGGCTCAGTCTCGTTTTTGTGGACAAGCGGATAGCCGAACCGTTCTAGATCGTGCAGGAGCAATTCTCTGTTTATGGATTCCATTCTTCTATCATCCCTTTGAGGTTGACGGTGCTGTAGCCGCGTGCGCCTATGAAATTGACAAAGTTTGTCAGGTTGACTTTGCATTTTAACGGCTGAATATTGTAGCCAGCTGTGTCTATATAGCGAGCTACAAGCTGCTCTAGATCTAGTTTCTCCGACTGGATCATCAGTAGGCTATCCTCTTCGTCAACCATGGTGCCGCGAAAAACTTTCGAGATCACCAAATCAGTCTATAGCCGTTTCCCGTTGCCTGTGTATAACCTAGCTTTTTTAACATCGCCACTAGGGTCTTGAAGTGGCTGGGGTCTGGAACTAAGAAGTCAACGTCTTTTGTGCTTTCCTTGTGTCCGTATATTGTTAATGCGGTGCCACCGCATGCGGCGACAAAAATTTTTTGTTTGAGATTGCTGTCCCAGACATCTAGTGTATCGAATAGGTCTCTTTTTGTGAGGCGGAAGCGCATATTTTGTAAGAAAGTGTACCTGTATTGTACTTAATCGTACAATTAACTCTAGGGTTTGTCAATCGGTTTGCGCTGTTCAGTGCAATTTGTTGTATGATTACGTGCAATAAATTGCACGTACTTGATCGCCGCCAGAAGACGACGACTAAAGTTCTTTGGTACGCTCTTAGCTTGACGAGTTAAGGCGATAGCCTACCCGTGCCACATTCTCAATCATAGAATGTGCTGGATCTTCGGCTGCATCAACGACTTTTCTAATTCTTCGTATCGCTGAGCGCAGACCCTCTGAAGAGGCATCGGAGTCATAGCTCCAAACACGAGACAAAATCGCGGCTACACTAAAGACTTGATCAGGATTGCGCATGAAAAATTCTAACAAGGCGAAGTCTTTTGGCGCCAAGTGCACGTCGACTCCAGCCTTTGTTAGCTTGTACTTGGCCGGATCAAGCACCAGGTCTCCGATACAAATCTGATTTCCAGCAGCACCGCTGGCTCGTCTCAGTATGGCTTTGATTCGCATTTTTAATTCGCGAATATCAAAGGGCTTGGTTATGTAATCATCAGCTCCTGACTCGATACCCTCTTCTTTTTGGTCCATTTGGGTTCTGCCGGTAAGCATTATTATTGGTGTTTTCTTGCCGCTGGCGCGAAACTGCTTAGCAATTTCCACTCCAGATCTGCCTGGCAGATCCCAATCCAAAATAATTATGTCAAACTCTTCCAACTTAAGAAGATCGGCGCCATCAATGCCATTGCTGGCCAGTTCAACCACGTGTCGCTCGTCTCTCAGCCCATCGGCAACTGTAGTTGCCAAATCTAAATCATCTTCAACTAGGAGTACTTTAGCCAATGTTTGATGCGCGGACTTACAGAGGGAGTGACTATAATTGTACTTTGATAGTACGCGATAAACGGTTCCTGTGACTAAATTTTCGTTAGCGGCACAAGTTTTGATGATGGCCATTGTGCCGTTAGCGATGCAGCTGGTGTTGCTTCTATGGATGGCTGATTTGCAGTCGAAGGCTGAGATTCAGTTAGGGCAAGCAGACCGGTCGAAAAGAATAGCCGACCACATGTCTAGTTTAATGGCTAACACTTATTTCATCGCCAAACACGCTGACGATGACAGGGATGGGCAAAACGCGGCTGCCAACGAGTCAGCTGAGCGAATGCATGTGATCTTTTCCCAATTGAAGACACTTGTAGAACCGAAATCAGAATTGGCGAAGACGGTGGAAAGGTCTGAGGCGACTAGTCTCAAGATGTATGCAATTTTTGAAAAGATTCAGGCAACGGATGATAAAGCCATACGGCGTCCACTATGGATAGAAATGCGTGCCCGTGTCAAAGAATTGCTTTATGGTGATCTACTCAATGCCAAAAAGCAGTACGAAGTCTACGCTAAGCAAGGCGTTGACAGCGAAATTATATTGAGAAAACGGTTTCACGACGTTGCCCTCTTCGGCGGTGCCATTAATCTGCTGCTCTCCGGCGCCCTGGCCTTATTTCTAGCGAGCAATATCGCACGAAGGCTAAAGCGCCTCGATGACAATAATATACGCTTGGCCAGCAACCTTCCTCTTGGTCCTTCTATTGCTGGATGCGATGAAATCGCCCGTGTTGACCAAACTTTTCGGCAGATGGCCAAAGCCATGCACGAAACCGCTCGCAAAGAGCATCAGGTGATTGAAGGTGCTCGTGATTGGATCTGTTCTATCGACAAAGATGGTCGAATCGTCTCTACCAATCCCGCTTGTATCAAAATGCTGGGATACAAAAATGATGAACTATTAGGCGCTCGTCTTGTCAATTTTATCCATGAAAGTGATGCTAAAACTGAGCAGTTTATGGCGAGTTTGGGTAATAACATTGACGAACAGTCCACAGACATTCAGATGCGGCACAAGTCGAATCGCAAAGTTGATACGTCATGGTCAATTCAATGGTCAGAAAGTGAACAAACTTCCTTTTGTGTCGTCCATGACATTAGTGAAAGGCGAGCGGCCGAGCAGTTGAGGCAGGAAGTATTGCACATGGTTAGCCATGATTTGCGCACGCCCCTCAGCACTCTAGGAAATGTATTCAGGTTTCTTTCTCAGTCAGATAGCGGTTTGGTCGAGAAAACGAAAACATACATCCAGCTCGGTGAGCGCAATGTAGTTCGTCTAATTGCAATGGTCAACGATCTGCTTGATATTGAAAAAATCAGGTCTGGCAAAATGTTGATTGAACACGAAGCGGTGCATTTAGATGAGTGTTTTCAGGCTTGCATCGAAGCTTTACTTCCTGCTGCAGAGCAAGCCGGTGTGCGTCTAGAAGTTGAACAAACCGCACTGATTGTTAGTGGTGATGCCGATAAAATCGATAGAGTGATTATCAATCTCACGGCCAATGCACTCAAGTATTCAAAGGTTGGAGATACTGTTAGAGTGCACGCTGAGCGCTCAGAGATTGACTCGACAATGCCAATGGTGACTGTCAACGTAATCGATCAGGGCCTTGGCATTGCAGAGGATCAACTTGAAAGTGTGTTCGAAAGGTTTCATCAACTAAAAGATGAGAAAGCCGCAGAAGGCTCTGGACTGGGCTTGACCATTTGCAAGGCCTTTGTGGAACTTCATGGTGGAAAAATCTGGGCTACTCGATTGCCTCAAGGAACCCAGTTCTCCTTCACTTTGCCATTGCTTGCCATAAAGCCCAATTAGTGGCTTTTGGGATTGACCTTGGAATATTCGTTGTTGGCGTTAAGCTTTGATACCATCAGATCTTTTGTTTGGTCTTTCATATTTTTGTGGTTGAAAGGCTCGCCTATTTGAAAAGCCTTGATTTCGGCAGCGGTAATTTCGCCATCACGCTTGGGTTGGTCTATATTTCTAAATTCTTTACGCAAGGCAACTATCGCACTGGTTTCTTTCTTGCCGTAGATGTTGCTGTCGATTGCGTGGTCTAGCTCTTTTTTAGAAAGGCCGCCGTCTTTATCAATGTCAATACTGTTGAATAGTTTCTTTGACAGTATTGGCTGTTTCTTTTCTACATCATCAAAGAAAGTGACGTTTGGTAAGTGTTTGTCGGCTCCGCCTAATGCCAATTGTTTATCATAAACGAGTATTTTCTTGGTCGCTTCAGCTTCTTCTTTAGAAAAGACGTCTTTGAATGGATGTGAACCGAGGCTGCCCTTAACGCTCTGCTTCTCTCCACATTCTGCTACTTCTTTGTTGCTCATAATTTTCACCCTCATTTAAACTGCTTGGTCACCGCAAAACTGTTTGGTAACCGCTCACAATGCAAGTGTATTTTTTATGTGTGATCAAAGGGCAACGAAACTGTGATGAAAGTGTGACAAGGGTCAGACCTTTGAAAAAGAAAGTTTTTCGCCCTCCTAATTACTTTTACAGGCCAGTATTAACCTCTTATGTAGGATAGGCGCGGGTGAAACAATGAGAGTTTTCAATCGGAGGCAACCGGTCCGCGGCATGCAAGGCAGTGCTATGGCTGAGTTTGCCCCAGCGTTGGCTATTCTGCTCATTTGTTTCTTCTTCCCACTTCTCAATATGCTAATTCTAGGGGTCTCTTACTGCCTCTGCATGGTCCTCAATTACAATCAAGTGCACGAAGCTTCTTTGGTTCATATGAATGATGCTGTGAGCTTGAATGGGCCTGTCTGCAAAGATATCACTGACAAGTGGTTGGCTGGTATGGGCAAGTTTGTAAGAACCGAGGGTTATCCACAAACTACTGTTTCGTATCGCGATGGTCAGACCACAGGTAACGTCACCGATCGCATTGCCGTGGTGCAGACCTCGGTGGTTTGCCAACCGACTTTGAGCATTCCTTTGTTTGGCGTCAGCGTGCCGGGTTTGAATGCACCCATGGCCTTCTCTGTTTCCAGTGAGAGCACCATGGAAAATCCAGATAACGCACCTATAAGTATGAATGGCCAGAATGGACAGAGCGGGCAAAATAGTCAAAATCAGAACGCCAAGATGGGTGGTTCTGGTCAGGGCGCTGTTGCTGGAAGTCAAGTCAATGCTTTAGCTAAGCCATTGCCGCGCGGTGGCTGGGACGGTAATAATTTGAGAATCGCCGTACATCGTTGTTGCTTGCTGGGCTCTGGGGGGAAGTAAGGGTGAGAATTGGTCGGCCGATTCGTGGAAATCATGGCAGCGCCATAACTGAGTTTGGTCCAGCTCTAGGTATTTTGCTTATTTGTTTCTTTTTCCCTCTTCTCAATATGCTGATTTTAGGAGTGTCTTACTGCCTTTGTATGGTGCTAAATTACAATCAGGTGCATGAGGCATCACTAGTACATATGAATGATGCTGTAAGCTTGAATGGGCCTGTCTGCAAAGATATCACCGACAAGTGGTTAGCTGGTATGGGCAAGTTTGTAAGAGCCGAGGGCTATCCACAAACGACTGTTTCGTATCGCGATGGTCAGACCACAGGTAACGTCACCGATCGCATTGCCGTGGTGCAGACCTCGGTGGTTTGCCAACCGACTTTGAGCATCCCTTTGTTTGGCGTCAGTGTGCCTGGATTAAATGCTCCAATGGCCTTTTCTCTGTCTAGTGAAAGCACCATGGAAAATCCTGACAATGCACCAATCGCTATGAGTGGCCAAAGCAATTCGAATCAAAACGCTAAGGTGGTGACGTCTGGTGGTGGCTCGTCGCCAAATTCTCTTGCCGCTCCGCTTGATCGTGGGGGCTGGGATCGCAATGATTTGAGAATTCAGGTTTCAAGGGCTCTACTGCTAGGCTTTAGTGATCTTTGATATTGGATTGGCTCAGATTGCTGGAATTGCAAGCATGGCGAATAGCTTTGCCTTCAGGCGATTGTTGAACTGATTTCGGTAGGCCATCTAGCACGGTTTTGGCTTTGATAAGCATTGTTTTGCTTTCCTGTGGCTTACCCAAGCGCTTTAAAATCGTAGCGGCGTTGGCCAAGGTGATGGCGTAAGAAACATCTTTGTGTCCTAAAGTTTTGCTCGTTGTTTCTCTCAGCTTAATTGCCTGCTGTATGGCCTCAAGTGCTTGCTGTTGCTGCCCTTTAGTGGATAGCCGACTGGCTTGATTGGTTAGGGCTTCAGCATATTCTTGCTGATAGCGAATGAGATCTGGATGATCAGCATCTAGTTTTTTGCCACCACTTTTGACAACTTGTTGCAGCGAGTTTAGTGATTTCTGTGAGTCAGCTGCTGCGCCACTGGCGTCTAGCAGTGCAGCAAGATTGGCCATGGCATTCAATGTTTCAGGATGATTATCTCCGAGTTTGTTTTTTCTGATTGCTAAAGCTAGAGATAAATGTTCTTTTGCCTTGGCGTTCTGACCTAGTTTAAATTCAGTACAGCCTAGGTCTAAATATGAGTTGGCAATATCTAGGTTCTCATTATCTAGGTTTTCCTTGTCGTCAGCCGCTATAGCTAATCGCAGAGCTAGTCCGCGTTTTAAAATAGTGATGGCTTGCTGATAGTTGCCCATCCAAAAATATAGAGCGCCTAAATTATTTGTGGCGGTGGCAAATAACTCTTTGTCGTGGTTTGAAGTTTTTAGAGTGGCGATGGCTTTTTCTAAGTTGTTTTGAGCTTCAGGATATTTGCCTTGTTGCCTTAGTGCATTCGCGAGCACTACTCGATGCCGAGCTAGGATGTTTTCGCTAAGTTTAGCCTGTCGGCCCAAAGACAGGGCTCTTCTGGCGTTTTGTTCTGAGTCTGCATATTGGCCCATGCTGTTATTGAGCAACGCTAAATAGTTATATGCCGCGGCCAGTCTCTCTGGTGAAGGATTTTTGCTGTTCTGGATTTGCTTTAGGCCGAGCTTTATTTGACTTTGAGCCTGTGGATAGTTGCCTTGTCGTCGTGCCCGTTCGCCGGCTGCGATTTTCTCTTCTGCACTTTTCTCGTCTGCGCTTAAACCTTGGGCTGTGGTAAGGGTTTCATGCTGAGTCGTGCCTTCGTGCTTACTCGTGCCCTCGTGCTGCGCAGTGCTTCCATGCTGCGGTTTGGCTGCAGCTGGACTGCTCAGCAATGTCAGGCTGCTAATTGTCAGTAAAAGGCTTGTGGCAGCGAGATTCATTTAAGTGGTTTGGATTGCTTTTGGTTGAGCTAAGTCGATTTTAATAGATCTTAGTTGATCCGATTCGGATATTTTCAAAGAAGTGATGGAGATTGGTCACGCTTCTGCTAATCTGCACTAGTCACCAATCACATATTAGTGAGCCAAAGATTGCACAGAAAACCTCAGTTGAGTATGTTTGCTAAGCTTGCGACGGCTGCTATCCCTTTACTGGCGATAATTTTTACCGGGGCTCACCGAGGCAATGCTGAGGCAGGCGAACGTATTTTGCCATTTTCTCCTAGCTATTCTGTCGGCAATCTAATGGCCGTAAAGGGGCTTCCCGAATTATTTGGCACATGCAAGGGAAGTTTGGTTGCAGAAGCACGTGGGGTGGTCAAATTGCCGCAGGGCAAGCAGATCAAGTTTGCCCCCAACGGCACTTTCTATCAGCATCCTGAATGCCTGTTGAAATTGCCGCGAGATGCTTTCGATTTTGTTGAGTTGAGCTTCTTGTCAATGGCCGATGAAGAAGATGGTTTTTGCGATCGAGCAATTCCCTATCTCGGTCATATTTCCTCTTTGAAGGGAATTGATTTAGACAATTCTGATGCAAGCGATAAGGGATTATCGCAACTGCCAGCAATGCCGCAATTGCAGATGCTCACAGCCTGCGAGAGTAAGGTTTCTGGTACCTGTTTGCCCAAGTTGTTGGCAAGCAAGAAACTGGAAGCATTCCGCTTGAGCAATGTTGTCGTTAACAATGAGAGTCTGCGCTGGTTGAAAGATTTTCCCCAACTTCAAAGGCTTGGTCTTGTCAGAGTTGACTTGTCTATGGTTGGCATCGAGCATCTTAGTAAGTGCAGAGATTTACAATTGCTTGATATTGATTACAATTATCGCCTGGATGACAAAGTCGTGCCATTCCTCTTGAAGCTCACTAAGCTAAAGACCTTATGGCTAGGTGAAACCAGTATTTCGGTGCAAGGGCTAGAACAGTTGGGCAAGCTTCACTTGGTCAGTATCAAACTGCCTAAGTCATTCTATAAGTACTCAGCGAAAGAGCAGCAGCGTATAAGGCTCGCTTTTCCGGCCGTTGCCTTCGGTAGCAAAAAAAAGACAACCAAGCCTGATTCTTTCAATGACACTATGTTTGCACCAGTGACACGGTAGTTTTGTCGGCGCTTCTGCTAACCTCTACAAGACAGCAATTAGAATGGAGAGTGAATATGTCTGAAGTCAAGATCACTGTGAAGTTGAATGGACCGCTACTTGTGGATGGCCCATTCGAGTTGAAAGATCATGAAGGTAATGCCATAGCAGTGCCTAGACAGCCTTGTGCCCTTTGTCGTTGTGGCGCTTCCGTCAACAAACCATTTTGTGATGGCACCCATAGCAAAATTGGCTTTGATGCTGCAGCAGCTGTTGTGCCAGAGAGTAAGGAGTAGTTTTACTCAACTACTACATTGTCGGAATGCGCTCGGCCAAAGGTTTCACTCATATACATCTCTTCGACTTTGGTTGGGGGAACAGTGAAGTGGCCGGGTGTTGTCGCCCTGATTAAGTAGCTATATCTGTATTTACCTGCGTTCAGCAGAGAGGCAAAGGCCTCGGCTTGGTGGTCGCGTAGATTTTCATGCTCAGACCAATGCTGACTGTATGTCTCGCGAGAATCGCTATCGCTGGCAGCCGTGATTCGACTATCTGGTGCTAGTGATTGAGTGCCAGCTAGGCTCTTGTTGATTGCCTCGGTGCCAGCTGGAAGCGGATCGCACATTGCCACATGGTAGCGGGCACCGGGTGCATCAAATTGCACTTTGACCCTGATGGTAGAGCCGGCCTTGAAATGCCAAATGCCTTTTTCGTCTTTAGTGACATCCGATTTTGCATTGACAGGCTCATATGTTCTGCTCACGGTGAAGCCTTGCTCAATTGTTCTTAAATTAAAGTCTTTGCTGGCATAGTCGAGGGCAACTCTGTAGTAGAGCCGACCTGTACCTTCTTTGTTGATCAAAATATCGTTAGTGGCCTTGCCTTTGCTCAGCAAATATTCCATCGGTACTGTGGTCGATTTAGTATCTAAACTCCGACCAGCAAATTTGTGATTAGCTACTAGCGTGTCATTGAGCCATGTTTGGCCCTCAAAGTTTGGAGTCTGCTTCTCGTACGTGCTGAAATATTTGTCGAGAGCTTGCAGCACGTAGCTATTTTCTTGAGTGCCTTGCCAAATGCCGTTGCGGCGACCGGCAAGCAGACCCTTCACGAGTTTTGGTATTAGTGGATTGTCGGGTTGATCTTCTATCAGGGCGTTGGTGACTGTAGCATCGACACGTCGCGGACTGTAGAAGAGACTGTAATTGCAGTCGCCATAGCCGTTGTCGTTGGTCGAGGCTGTTGATGCTGTTTCGGATATTTGGCTGTTAATTAGTGTTCTCAAGCAATCGACTTCTTTGCTGTAAGACTGATTTGTTTTCAACACGGGTAGTAGCCAGGCCGCCATTTCTAGTGGTACAGCCGATTTTATTTTGTCTATAGCTTGCTCGTCGAACTTTTCACCGGCAGCTTTTAGAAGCAGTTCTCTTGCTGTCGCGCTATCGCTGTCATGAGCCAAATGTCTTATGTTCAGGGCGCGAGCAAGTAGAGCGAGCTTGGCGGTTTTGTCATATTCAGCTGGTATATCTTTGTCGATTTCTTTTAGATGCGCCACCGCTCGGTTCAGTGCGCGCTCATTGACCGGATAAAGCTTTGCCTTGGCCAGAAGAAGGGCTTGGGTAACTTGTATCGAAACATACGGCCATTTCGTTGTTTCTTCAGCGGACCAAAGACCAAAGCCACCTGCGCTGTTTTGGCGCTTTTCTAGAATGGCAATATCGTCTTCGATGTGTCTCTTGTAAGCACCTGTCTCAGTTGGCTTAACTGCGCCAAAGGCGAGCAGTGCTTCTTGCATTGATACCATGGCAATTAGTCTTGAAGAAACCTGCTCAGAGCAATCATATTGATAGTTGCGTAGATAGTTGAAACTATCGCCTAGCGACTGCATGGCCGAGCTGCTGGTCGAGATTGTCAGGCCACCAATACTCTCAATGACATTACTTGGTGCTGCAAGTTTCTGTACGATAGCTCCTTTGTCGATTACACCATAAGTAGCAACGCTTTCTTTGCTAGCTGGCACCAGAATAGGTAAGCTAAATTCTGTGGAGTCGCTGACTGTGTCTGCTTTAGCTGCGCACTGGAAAGTGGCTTGACCATTGCTTATTGCCTTGACAGCAAAGCGCACTTCAATGCGATCGTTGGCAGGTACTGTCACCGATTTGCCTGGTTCACTTATTTCAGCGTTGTTGCTGCGCAGTGCAACTTCGGTCTTAAGCGGTTTGTCTGTTTGGTTTTGGATAATTACTGGCAGTTCGCAGCTGTCGCCGAAATTGAGGAAGCGAGGTGGCGAAGGCTTGAGCATCAGAGGCAGCTTTGTCGTCAGGCTCGATTCTGATGAACCAAATTTATCGGTGCCAGCTGCTGCTATTGCCATAATGCGGTAGCGGGTGACGCTATCTGGCAGCTTAAATTTGACTTGAGCTTTGCCGTCACTATCTGTGGTGATTACTGGTTTGAAGAAGGCAAGAGCGGCTAGGTCTTTTCGGAAGCCGAGGGTTGGCTTTGCTTGAGCTATAGAATCTTCTGGCCCGCCCGATTCGCCAATACGCCCGGCTATGATTCGAGAGTTGGCGACCATTATCCACACGCCTGAATCTTGCGTTTTCGTATGAACGCCGTAAAAAGCGCTAGCGGAGTTTCTGTAGAACTGTTTTATTGGGTCTGGCCATTTGTATTCAGCCAGTGCCAGAACGGCTTCGTCCACTACAGCAATAGCCACTTGTCCATTTTTTACTGGATCTTGTTGGTCTTTTAGTTCCACATTTAGAGTAATTTCTTTCCCCGGCGCAGCGACAGTAGCATTTGGCTCGACTCTCAGAGAGAGTCTCTTAGTTACTGGTGGCACATGAATTCGGTGTTCACCTGTGGAATAATTGGTTCTGTTATTGGCCAGAAAAGCGGTTATTACTACGTTCGGATAGTAGGCTTCAGAAATAAGTAATTCGATGGTTTTTTCTGGTCCTTCCAGAGTTAGCGGCAAAGTTGTGAGGGTTTTGTCTTTGGCCAGAATAAGAAAACCATACGATGGAAAGATGTCGGATTTAATTGTTATCTTGGCTCTGTCGCCTAGAGCATATGACGGCTTGTCACTTGCAATTTCAATTTTTTCGCGTGCAAAATTTTGCCTGACAACTGCCGCATCAGTGGGCCTTGGCAGCTTATCGAAGTCACAACACTGATTTAGTCGACCTTTACTGTCCTTTACTGTGGCCGTGACAAAGAGGCTGGTCGAACTGGGTTTTGTTTTGAATGAGACTCTTGTCGGTTTGTCACCTATAGTGATGTGTTGGATGATTGCTGGTTGTTCTTCGATTGAATTTGCCTCTACGAAAGCTAACTCAACTTTTGTACCTGGCAAGATTTTGCCGTCGATACCAGTGACTACGATGTTCTTGTAGGAATTTTCACCAGCCTTGAATGACTCGCGACCATCAATACCGACATAGACATCTGCTGGGTGAGCCACGAGCTCGAGCTTGCTCGTCCAGTTTTGGCGGTTGAGATCAGTCACTGTACTTTCGCAATCAAATGTGACTGCTGTGGGATTTTTACAGAATTCACTTGATAATTTAATAGCACCTCGGCCAGTAGCATCGGTTTTGACAGTCAATTTTTTTGTGTCAACACTACTGTTTTCGAAGGTGTAGTGTCCCTTGCAAAGATCTCTGCTGTCGAACTTGTAGCCATCCCAGCCGGGTGGATCGAATGAATGCGCTCTGGCCTTCACCACCCACTGATTGTCGGTATTTGCTAAGGCCCCGCCGCTAAAATAATGGTTTCGTGAAGTGATAACTGTTTCGTCACCGAGAAACATTGAGTTTCCCTTGCTTGACGAGACGCTGGTTTCAAACTCTGGTCTTCTAAACTCTTGTACGTTTATGTCAATTGGCTGTGCGCCCTCTTCTATGGTGGCTCTTCTGTCACCCTTAGAGAATGTGTATAGCTCTAGTTTGCCAAGCTTCATTCTTGTAGGTAGAAGAAAGTCGAAGGCGAAAGATCCTTGGTCATCGACTAGGCATTCTCCTCGAAGAATCTGTTTGTTGTAATCTTGCTGAAGCTCATAAGTAAGTGCTTTTACCGGAGGGAGGGACAGGTCTATGGCACCACTATCTGGGTATTTGCGTTCACGAAGAATGCCTTTTATATAAACTCTTTCACCAGGTTTATATAGTTTCCTATCGGAGACTGCATATTGAACAAGTTTAGGAGAAAGGTTCGACCTGCCGAGCATGTTGGAGTTGATTATTGTGACCACACTGCTGTCTGCGCCCTTTCGGCCTACGAGCGGTACCCACATATGCGCTGACTCAGAAAGAGGCAGTGATGCCCGACCAGATGCGTCAGACTTAGTTTTTTCAGCCGTGCCACCCAGTGATAGTTCTACGCCTTCAACTGGTTTTCCGTCAGAAAGATTGCTTGCCAGAACATGCACTTTACCGCGAGTGAAAGCATCCAAGGACAAGTCAGTTACTTGAATCCAGCAGTTGTGCTGTGCTTGTCTGTCAGATGGGTTTACGAGCGTGTACGACAAGATGAGATGCCCATATCTTCCATCGATATACGGCTTGAGATCTAAATTTATCTTACGGCCGAGCGGGCCTAAGTAATATTCTTTGGTTTCAACCAAAGTGCCGACCGTGAGGTTTGCACTGCGAGAATCTCTGTTGAATTTATCCCAGTCTTCTGCTTCGACTTTGCGAATTGCAACTTCTAGCTTCTTGGAACCTTGGGCCCAAATTGAGTGGATAAGTGGCTCACTTGGATCTAATGTTTTAAATCCTTGGTATGGGCTAATGGCCGGAATTAGTCCTTGTGTTTGAAGGTGGGCCGTTGCCTGTTTACCTAACGGCTGTCCAAAAATATCGGTAATTTTTTCATTGAAGGCTACTGTGTAGCGAGTAAAGGGCTTGAAGTGACCATCTATCGAAATAGAATTTTCAGGGGTTTGAGCCAAAGAGAAGTTGTAGTTTCTACTTTGTGATCGCGGGGTTTGCACCTCAAATTTTTCCACGGGCGGGCTGATAGTTACCATCGTCGGCTTGAATTTTGCACTATCAATTGGGTTGTTGAATTCGAATTTTTGACTTTGCACTGAACTATCCACTCTAGAGAGGCTATTAGCCATAGTCGTGGTGGCAAAGGCAATTGACTTCGTAAAGAGGACCAGTGGTCCATAGGTCTTGAAACTTCTTTCTTCGCCTGTCTCACTCGCTAGCGGCCCTTCTTCTGATGGTATGTTCTTGTCGAAGACTACTTTGATTGTCGAATTTTTTGGCAGTGGTTCCGCTGGTTCAAAGGCGACAAAATCTTGGTCAGTTTCATGGGGTAGTTGCAGAATGCTGGCTGTGGCTAGCCAAGATTGCCCGTTTTCTGGCAGCTTCTCTCCCGTTTGTCTGGCCTTGCGCATTGACTCTAGGCGGCTTTTGTAATCTTTTCTGCTTACTGTCTTGATGCCGTAGCTGCGCTTGCCTACAAATATGTGTGTCTTTGCTAGAACTTTTTCTTGATCAATATTCTGATTGAAGTGTGCCACCAATAGTGGTGACTGGTTTTCTCTAGCAGTTTCAGGTGGATAGAATTCTGCAATTTTTGCCGGAGGCAAAGAGATTTGATAGCTATAGCTTTTATCTATTTGATTGCCAGTGATTGACTTGGCGCCAGCCGGAACTGTGACTACATAATTGGTAGCTTTAGGAAAATGACCACCTTCAGGAGTAAATATTAGAGTTTGGCTACCAGCCCATTGCCATGAGCCTTTGGGTTGTGGAGTGATGGTAACAAACTGATTTGGATCAATGGCACTTATTTGACTTAATGTTGATAGTTCTATTAATGGCTGAGAGAAGGTAATGGTAAGTTTCTTCAGGTCGTCCACAGCACCGCTGTGGCTAATGCGAGTGACCGTCAAAGGGCTGGCTGAATTCGGTAAGGGCCTGCTGGGGCCGCTCTCACCTTGGCGCGCTGGTTGAAAAGCAGCTATCGACTGAGTTTCTCCTAGCGGTGGTTTGATCAGTGAATCTTCCGGCAAAATGAGTTTTGATGAAGCTTTATCTAATGCCGGAAGCTTGCTGAGCTTGTCGAACAGCGCAGCAACTTGTTTAGGGTCTAGCTTGCTTTGTTGCAGAGACGCAGGGTTTGGCTGTTTTGAGGCGGCTCCAGAGTTATTGGGAGAGCTAGTTGACGAGGCATTGGCAGGCTCGCCTGCGGGCGTAATCGTAAATCGCACCTTGCTGTCGCTCTCGTCGGCAGCTGCTTGAGCGAAGGCTGGTTGGAGTAGATTGGTAGAGCTAAATGAACTAATTGGACTGCTAAGCAAGACCATGTGAAAAGCCAGTAACAAGGCTAGGCTCCTTGTCCACCGCTTGGTTTTGCCACTCATCCCGATTTTGGTCGCCATAATCTCACGCCTCATTGAAGCGCTTATTTTAAGGCTCTTTGGTCTTGATATATATGACTGTTGTCTAAGGCTTGGGCCGACTCTACTGCGCTCCGGCCCCTACCTGTACTTCATACGGCAGGCTCGCCCCTAGTGGTGGTCTGGGAAAAGGAGCAACGGCAGAAATTGCTTTGAGAGCAGCACTGTCTGTTTCTTTATTGCCTGAGCTGGTGACAATCTTGAGGGCAGATACTTTGCCTTGCTCGTCAATTTTGAATTGCACCTTGGGAAACGGCGCTTTTATACCATTCGCTTTCCATTTCATTTGGAGAGAGTTAGTGATTTCATTTTTATAGGAAGTGAAATCATTTGGTCTAAATGACAGGCCGCCTGCCATTGCCGCTGTGTCTGGAACATTATTTACTGGTGCCTTGCTGTTGCTAGGCACCGTACCCGGTGTACTATTTGCTTGACTAGATCCATTTGTTCCGCTTGTCCCTTTTATAGATTTTGGTGGCACGTAGACTTCGCCCATTTTTACTGGCAAGGGCTCCTTGCTCGGCGGCACGTAAACATCACCGAGAGTGAACTTCGTATTTTCTTTCTGTGTCGGACTCTTCGCTTGATTCTTCTTCGATTCTTCAGCTTGGACGGGAGCAAATAGCGAAAGGGTTAAGGCAAAGCCAGCGACAATTTTTGTTTTGAGCCACTTTGAAGCGTCGCGAATTTTGCGCAGTGAACGCGGGCAATTGTCGGTCATGATTGTGCCATCAGGGCGACGATAAAGGCGGGCGCAGACTCGGCCTTGCTCGCGACCTTTAGCAAATACTGCTTCTGCTTCTTTGTCAGTGAGATTAGCGACGTTGTAGACGTTCAGGCTGCACTGACCACAGAAACGCACGCTATCGTTGCCTGTCATTTTGTCCCAGCTGCTTTCGCAGGGAGTTTCAATAAAAGCTTGGCTGAGAAGATTTGGCTTAGCGAATATTTCTACAGCTATTTCAAGCGGTTGATCATTTTCGTTGTTGAGCATTTTACTTAGCCTTTTCATCTTTAGGAGCTGTCGCTGGCTTGGCAGCTGGTTCTACTCTAATCCGACCCATCTTGTGTGTAACAGGAGCACCACCAGATTGTTTCTCTTGAGACTTTGCAGCGCTCTGTTCTGCTTTTTTCGAGTCTGTTTTTTGTGATTCTACTTTTTGCGGTTCGCCTTTATGAGGTTCGACTTTAACAGGCGTAACCGTAGATGGTGCTGCTATCTTTCCTAACTCTGCCTGCTCGACTGGTGTCGGCACTCTGACTGCACCCATAGTTGGCATTAATTGATTGGAGCCCTTAGGCGTTTTATCTGCGGCAGACTTATCTTTACTTGATTTGTCTTTGTTTTGTGGTGCATCAATTGGTGCAGATTTTGCAGTAGGGGCACCACTTTTGCCATTGCCCTTGTCTGGGCTCTCTGCCTGGGCTGGAGCGGCTATCGAGAGTAGCAAGCCAAAGCAAGCAACTATTTTCGTTTGCAGCCACTTTGAGGCATTGCGAATTCTGCGCAGGGCCCTGGGGCAATTGTCAGTCATTACTGTGCCGTCGGGGCGACGATAGAGGCGGGCACAGAGCCGCTCTCCGTTATTGCCTTTGGCGAATACCGCTTCTGCTTCTTTGTCTGTCATGCTTGAAATGTTGTAAACGTTGAGGCTGCACTGACCACAAAAACGCACACTGTCATTGCCTGTCATATTGTCCCAGCTAGTTGGGCAGGGTATTTCAATGAAGGCCCGATCTTTTAGTGGGGCTGGCTGGACAAATGTTTCTACTGCTTCTGTTGACTCTGATTTTTTGCAGTTCATAGCTTGCCTCTTTATAGTCTTTCTTGGGTAAAGCGGTATTCCAATTTTAAAGGTAGTGCACTACTTAAGGGCGGTTTAGCAAACGGTGCAGCTTCTTTTACGGCCTTGAGAGCGGCTTTGTCTTTTTTCTTGTCTCCGCTACTTTCTTTGATGGCAAGATCGTCCACGCTGCCGTCTCCCTTGACGGTAAATTTTACTGATGGAAATGGGGCTACTAAGCCATTTTTCTTGCCAGCAGCATTGATGCTAACAAAGATTTTTGCGGCATATTCATCTTGTTCGCCGGGTCGAAAGCCGATGCCACCAGGTAAGGGAATGTCTGGTCTGCCTGAGCCGCGTTTTGTCTCAATGGGCTTTACCACCACGTTTCCTGTTTTTGGACCGGTGCCAATATTTTGATTGGTGTCTTTGGCTTTTTTGTCTTTTGCGTTTGCTTCTTCGCTCTGGGCCGCAATTGGTGACAACAAAGAAATTAGCAAGGTTGTAGCGGCGATTATTTTAGCTTTGAGCCATTTTGAGGCGTCGCGAACTTTGCGCAAGGCTCGTGGACAATTGTCAGTGACTATTGTGCCGTCGGGGCGGCGATAAAGCAGCGCGCAAACACGGCCGCCATCTTTGCCTTTGCTCAACACTGCTTCTGCCTCTTTGTCTGTGAGGTTGGCAATGTTGTAAACATTGAGGTGGCAGAGGTGGCAGAAGCGCACGCTGTCTGAGCCTTTCATTTTGTCCCAAGTTGTCGGGCAAGGGGTTTCGACGAAAGCTCTGTCGAGCAAGCTGTCTGATTTTACAAAAACTGGCTCAGTGTCCATCATTTTGCTCCTTAGTCGGTTGCTCTAATTTGGGATCGAAAGTGAATTCCACTGCCAAGGGGCCACTATTAGGCGGTGGTGGAGGCAGGGGCAATGAGTTTTTTACTGCTTTCATAGCTTCTTCATCTACAGCTATTTGCTTAGAGCTTTTTATTACTTTGAGCAGTGAGATTGCTCCAGTGCTATCGATAGTAAAACTGACTGAGGTTGGCAATTGCTCTTGGGTCGATTGCTTTGGGTTTCCGGCTTTTTTCCATGTCTCAAGAAGCTTTGTATTTAGCTGCTGCATGTAGCTAGAAAGGTCAGGCATCATCGGAATGCCAGCGATTGACTCATTTCGTGGACTTTTGGCATAGTCGGGTGAGACAACTGGTTCAACTGAAGGTAAAGCCGTTGATTTTGATTTGCTTGGCTGTGGGGCTGCTTTTTCTTTGTCTTTATCGTTTGAAGCTGCACCGGGAAGGTTAGCCGAGAGAAAGAGAGTGGCTAAAGCGGCCACTTTCGCTAAGGCGGTAAAGGTTCTATTGCGTAAATTGCGAAGGCGACGCAGAGCACGAGGGCAGTTGTCGGTCATTATCGTACCGTCTGGACGCCGGTAAATCCTCGTGCACATCCTATTGCCGTTGAGATTTTGAGCAAATATTTCTTGAGCTTCGCTGTCGCTAAATTGCGAGATGTTGTAGACGTTCAACTTACAAGAATGGCAGAAACGCACGCTATCGCTGCCGGTCATGTCATTCCAGTCAACGGTGCAGGGCGTATCGATGATCACGCTTTGGGCTAGGTTGGCTGCGGTGATTTTAATTGAGTGCATAAATCAATTGTTTCAGGTTAGTGACTAACAACATACCCGGGCATTCCCGATATCTATTCAGGCTTTTCACTAGGTAGGCCCATATAGGCACAAAAAAACGCCGACCAGATGGCCGGCGTTTTTAATTTTTCAGTTAGCGCTCTATTTAGCGGCGGCGGCAGCTGCTTCTTTAGCAGTTGGGGCAACAACTTTAGGGGCGACAACTTTGACCACAATCTCGTCGTGTGGGTTGAGAATAGTGATTCCAGCGGGCAATGCTACTTGGCCGAAGTGAATGGCTGCTTCGACTACTTCTAGAGCTGTGAGGTCTACTTCGATGTAATCTGGAATTTCAGCAGGTAGACATTCAATATTGGCTTCTTGATAGTTCTCTTCGAGCTTGGCGCCAGCTTTGACAGCGAGCGATGCGCCGACGAATTTGATTGGAACTGTGACTGAAACTTTGCGTTGCAGGTCTACTTTGTAGAGTTCGATGTTGTAGACGAAATCTTGAGTCGAACGTCTGGCAACTTGTCTGATGATGGCGTTGACAGTTCCTTCTGGAGATTCAAGCTCAATCATGTGCGAGTAAGCGGCAGCTGGAAGGCGACCAAACTCACGAGCATTGATTTGCAAGCTCTCAGAGGGAATACCACGACCATAAAGAGTCGCAGGCACATTGCCTTCGCGTCTCAATTGTTTCGGGGTTTTGGCTTCGCGTTTGGCGACGCCTAGTTTGATTTTCTCCATAACCCGCTCAATTCCTTTTTAATGAACATGTAGAACTTTTCTGGATGAAAAGATGAAACTGGGGCGCAAGGATTCGAACCTCGGAATGTCTGGACCAAAACCAGATGCCTTACCACTTGGCGACGCCCCAATTTAAACTGTACGGGCTGGAAAAGCCAGACAGCAACGGTTGATTCTATTGAAGTTAAGGGCTTTGTGTCAATCAAGATTGTGCTTGTATGCCTAAATATAAAGCACAATTGATATTAGGGAAGGGCGCGAACTGCTGCCGCTTGATCGATGAGAGAGCGGGCAAAGCTAAGCGAGGCCTCTTCATTGGCGTTTCCGCTGGCCATGGCGGCCAGTGATCTGAGGCGCATCTCATCATCAAGAATATTGACTGTAACAATCGTGCGATCGGCTAAATGTTCTTTCTTTACTTCTAGGTAGTTGTCAGCTACTGAAGCGACAATTGGTTGGTGGGTGATGCAAAGTATCTGCTGTGAGCGAGATAGTTTTGAAAGTTTGTCGCGCACGGCATTAAGTACTCTTCCTGACAGCCCAGTGTCGATTTCATCGAATATCACTGTGGCTACCTGGTCGGCGGCGGCAAAAATGGTCTTAATCGCCAGCATGATGCGCGATAGCTCGCCGCCAGAGGCAATTTTGCCCAGTGGCATGGCCGGTTGGCCGGGGTTGGGGGCAATTAAGAAGTCGATTTTGTCGATGCCGTTAGGGCCAGCGTCGCTCAATTGGTTAAAGGCAATTTCAAAGCGGCATTTTTCCATGCCCAGGTCGACCAATTCTTTTTCTACTGCTGATGACAAGGTCTTGGCTAGCTTGAGCCTTCCTTTAGATAGTTCAGCTGCTTTAGTTTGCACTTCACTGGTTACATCAGCTATTTCTTGGGCCAAGCCCTCGCTTTCTTTTAGGCCATTTTCTAGCTTTTCTAATTCATGGCTCAACTCTTCTTGCTTGGCCATGGCATCGCTCAAGAGCGGGCCATATTTGCGTTTTATCGTGGCAATCAAATTGGCGCGGTTTTCTAAATCAATTAAAGTGTCTGGATCTGTATCAAGTTTGTCGGCGTAGCGACGCAGGGCCGTAGAGGCTTCTTCTAGGCTGGCTAGGCCGCCGCTGAGAGCTTCGTGAATAGTATCGAGGCTAGAGTCAAATCGCAGAGCCTTTTCTACTTCTGACATGGCTTTCTGAATCAAGTCAACGGCGCACACCGAGCTATCAGAATCTGAACCAGTCAGTACGTCTTGGGCTGCTTCAGCTTGTTGCTTTAGTTCTATGGCGTTGCTCAAAACACTGACTTGGCGCGCTAGCTCTTCGTCTTCACTAGGGTCGCTTAGTTCAGCTTGTTCAAGTTCGTTTAACTGAAATTTGGAAAAATCTAGTTTGCGCAGGCGCTCATCTTCTGACATGGTGAGCGAATCTAGCTCATCTTGCAGTTGTTTTTTGCGGGCGTAAAGGGTGCGTACTTTCTCTAAAATTTTAGTGTGACTGTCGCTGCCCAAGCCGTCTAACAGTTCTAGCTGTGACTGTGATGACATTAGTGTGCGCGCTTCGTGTTGAGCGTGCACTGTGATCAGCATGGTGCGCAGTTCGCCCAGCAAATTGTGATTTACCAAGGTGCCATTGATGCGAATTTTTGAGCCGCTTTTGCCAATTTCACGGGCAACAGTTAGTTCTGCTTGCTCAGCTGATTCTTCGTCAATTAACTCTTCTTTTTTCAGCCAGGCAATTACCTGAGAGCTAGGTACAAAGACTGCTTCGAGGTTGGCTTTGTCAGCACCTGGGCGGATGATTGAAGCGGGCACTTTGCCGCCTAGAACCGCATTGAGGGCATCCATCAAGATAGATTTGCCTGCCCCAGTCTCACCGGTTAAAACATTTAATCCGGCTGTCCAGTCGACCTGAGTTTTTTCAATCAGGGCGAAATCTCTAATCTGTATACTTTTTAGCATGCACCGCATATAGAGTCATTGTAGTGTTCGTCCATAGCAGCGAAATTTTGCTCGAAAATCTCTGCTGATGGCAACATAATAGCCCGAATCATCATGTAGTAAAGCCCCCGCTTAGAATTCTAAGAGAGGGCTTTAATATTTTTACTTAGCTAACTGCCAGCTTTTGCTATTACCTATTTATATGGGTTCTAACTACTGCTCTTTTCTAAACTGCAGCAGCAGTTGCTACTTCTACTCTTGATTGAATGCTGACTTGGGCCGCTACTTGTTTGGCAATTTCAATGAAGGCCTTTGAGACTTCGCAGTCTGGGTCGCCAGCTACGATTGGCACCCCTTGGTCGCCGCCAATGCGTACTTCTGGGTCAAGGGGTATTTCGCCCAAGAACGGCACCTTGTGCTCTACTGCTAAGCGCTTACCGCCGCCACGGCCAAAGATTTCGTACTGTTCGCTTGAACCTTTAGGCTGGAAGTAGCTCATATTCTCGACGAAGCCGAGAATTGGCACTTCCATTTGTGAAAACATGGCGAGGCCTTTGCGGCCATCGAGCAAAGCTACATCTTGTGGGGTGGTGACAATCACACCGCCTGAAAGCTGAGTGGCTTGCACCATTGTTAGTTGGGCGTCGCCAGTGCCTGGTGGCATATCAACAATGAGGTAATCGAGTTCGCCCCATTCAACGTCGCGCAAGAACTGTTTAATAGCTTTGTCTAACATTGGTCCACGCCAGATTAGCGGGGTGTCTTGCGAAACAAAGAATGCCATTGAAATGCATTTAACGCCATGATTTTCGGCCGGGATGATGCGATCGTTTTTGGCTGTGGGTTGATAAGCATCAACTCCCATCATCAATGGAATATTTGGCCCGGTGATATCAGCGTCGAGTAAACCGACCTTGGCGCCAAGCTTGGCTAGTGCTACTGCTAAATTGCAAGATACGGTTGATTTGCCGACGCCGCCTTTACCAGAAGTGACGGCAATAATTTGCTTGATGCCGTTAACTGGCTCTTTGCCGTTTCTTGTTTGACCAGCTACTTGGGCCGCTGATTCCATTTCTACTTCTTCAACGCCGTCTAAGGCTTTGACAGCGTCTTTGCATTCGCCTTCGAGGCGCTCCTTGACTGGGCAAGCAGGAGTTGTCAGTGTCAGTTTGAAAAACACTTTGCCACCGGTAATCTTGATATCAGAAATCATTCCGAGGGTGACTACATCGATGTTCAGGTCAGGATCCATGACCGTACTGAGGGCTTTTCTTATTTGCTCTTCGTTGAGCTTATTTTCTTTGGCGCCAAGCATTGAGTGACCTGTTTAAGATAGTGACGGGCTAATCAAATTTTGAAATTCAATATTCAAATTGATTGCCAGTCACATAGTAACGGCTCTGGCTCAAGATCGGCCGTAAACTAATAAATTATTGAGGCTTGCTTGTACTAACTTCTCTTAAGTCTTTGGCTGCTAGGTCTTGATGGTTGGCTGCTAGAGCCCGCTCTGCCTTGGTTATCGGGTGCTCGGCGCCGAGTCTGGCCGCCAGCTTTTCAAGTGCTGCGGTGACAGGCTCTTGAGAGCCCTTGCCCTCGCCTATTTCTGCGCTTGCATTGGCCAGGGCGGCATTGGCTATTGCCATGTTCACAGCACTAACATAGCAATCGGGATGGTCGGCGCTCAGTAGTGCTTGTCTCATTTTGAGGGCTGCACTAAAGCATTCTTTGGCTTTTACTATATTGGGGCCGCCCATTTGCAGATAGCAGATGCCTTGATTGTCTAAGGTGATAGCAAGGTCAGGATGTACGGCAGGCAGTGAGCGTTTTTGTATAGTTAGGGCTCGCGTTATATAGACTTGGGCTTTGTCATAGTTTTGCAAGCGCCGCTCTAAATCGCCAATACCCATCAGCGTTTTGGCTGTAAGCGGATGGTCTGGGCCGAACGCTTTTAAGCGAATTTCTAGGGCCCTTTCGTAAAGAGTGCGAGCCTCGCCTAGTTTGTTTTCTTCACGATAGAGACCAGCTAGGTTGTTGAGGTCCATGGCTGTATCGGGATGCTGGTTGCCCAGGGCATTTAAATCAAGATAGAACGCTCGTTGATAGTATTTTTCAGCTTTCTTCACTTGGCCCAGATCGCGATAAAGTCCGCCTAGATTGGCCAGTAGATAGGCGTTGCCGACATCGCTGCGACCGAGCTTTTTCTCGCTGATAGCTAGAGCCTTGAGATAAAGGGCTTCAGCTTCGCTGTAGCGACCTTGATCGCGCCTCAGTTTTGCCAAGCCGTTGGTGATGCTGGCCAGCTGCGGCGAGTCGGGCTGCTTAATTTGTTTCTCCCAGAGGTCTAGAGCTTTTAGGTAATTCTTTTCGGCTTCTTGGTAGTGACCTTGCTCGCGCTCCAACATTGCTAAATTATTGAGGGCTACGGCTGGTTCAGGGCGGTTGGCGGCAAAACTCAGACGGGCTGCTTCGGCAGCTTTTGTGTAGTAAGGCCGGGCTTCTTGGTAGCGCCCTTGAATGCGATAAAGTTCGGCCAAGTTATTCATGGCCCGGGCTGTGCGTTTATCAATTTGCCAGTCAGGGCCAAACGTCTTGCATACACCCAAAGCCGACTCAAATTCTTTTCTGGCCTTTTCGTAGCGACCTAGTTTGAAGGCTTCTTCGCCAGCTGAAATGGCGTTGTAGTAAGGCACACTCTGAAAGGCTAAAAGTATTGCCCAGGTCAGGGTGCAGCCAAAGAGGATGCGGCGGTACCACTTCATTTTGGGGTTGTCGACGACTTTTTCTTTGAAGTTCTTCTGAAAGCGAGCAATTTTGCTTTTCAAAGTACTATCGACTGCTTGCTCTGCTGAGACTGCAGCAAGATTAGACGCCAAATCGGTTTGGTTTGGGGTGTTTTTTGACATAGGGCTAACTTACGATTGAGCCCGAGGGGAAGTCAAGAGGGGTTTTGGATAGTATTTAAGTCTCCAAAACAACCTTTTCAAATTTAGGTGGCAAATTTGTTAGCGCTGGGGCTCTGAACTAAATGCTATTAGCGCATTGCCAAAATAGTAAGTAGTAAATCTTCGAAGGCTTGCTTGTTGATTTGGCTGGCAACTTGCACCTTGCGCCCAGAGAATAGTGATGGGCCCGTGCGGCCGATACTTTTGCCCGAGGTCGAAACGTCAATCTTCACTTCTTTATACGTGAACAAGCCAGGTTCAATGGCAGCAGCAGCGGTGATTGTGTCCCAGAAATAGTAATCGAACCCTTTGACCAGGCTCCATAGTTTGAAAGCTAGGGCAGAGGCCCGTGAGTTTTCTGATTGCCCTTCGAGCTTGGCTAAGAAGTCTTTGGTGACAGGCAAGTCGTTGGTGAGATCAAGGGTAATGAGCTTGATTGGAATTTTGCTGTCAAGAACTATCTTGAAGGCCATGGGGTCAGCGTATACGTTCCACTCAGCGGTGCCGTCGGTGCCTTCTTCTTCAACATTGCCTTTGCAGTTGATAGCACCACCCATGATCAAGAATTCTTGAATTTTGTCTTTGACTTCTGGTTGATTGGTCAAAAGCTTGGCAATGTTAGTCAGTGGGCCAGTTGTGACTACGGTGAATGGTACTTTTGAATTGGAGAGACAATCTAAAAATACTGATTCAATATTGCGGGGACGGCCGTGTTGGTAAGGTTTTTTTAGATAGTTGTCACGGAAAAGTGGCAATTCATTGATGATGTAGCTCTCGCGGCGCCAGTTTTCAGGAAACGGGTGAGGGACTTCATCTTCAGTTAGGGCAATCTCTGGCCCATCGATATCGAGGTAGGTAGCGATTTTTTGTGTCGCCTCAAAAATTTGAGCGGCATAACAGTCACCATTGGTGATACCAACAGCCTGCAAGTCGATTTCTGGGCTAAGCCAGAGCAAAATGCAACTGAGCAGATCGTCTACGTGACCATCGTGATCGTGAATAATTGGTTTAGGCATCTCTCAAGTTTACTGTCCTGACAAGGCAGTTTCATTAGAGAGCAATTGTTTGCTGAAATAATTTGATGATTTGTTTTGATTACGCTGTCAATATGGCAACTGATAGCTAGAGAATTCCCAAGTCCATCTTGGCTTCTTCGCTTGCCATGGTCTTTGGATCCCAGCGGGGAATCCATACCAGTTTCACTTCGACATTTTCTGCCCAAGGCAGTTTTTTCGCGGCCGCATGACATTGACCTTGAATGACCGCACCAACTGGGCAGCCTGGGCTCGTTAGGGTCATTTTTATGTTGACATTGTTGTCTGCTACTTTGACTTCGTAAATAAGGCCGAGGTCAACGATATTGATTCCGAGTTCAGGGTCTACGATTTGGCGAAGATTTTCTAAAACAAGATCTTCTTGCAACGATGTCATCATGAAGGCTTATTCCTCTTTGGTAGATTTAGCAGTCTGAATTCCTTCCAAAAGTGTATTCCACGGCAGTAGTGCACACTTGATACGCACGGGGTATTTCTTCACTCCGCGCAGAGCTTCTAGTTCTTCTAATTCGTCTTCGAAGGCAACTTCGTCGCCCTTTGTCAGCATCATGTGCTTGAAGTTTTCGATAATTTCTTCAGCGCGCTCAACCGTTTGACCTAGTATAGCTTCAGACATCATTGAGCCCGATGCTGTATTGATAGAACAGCCGTGGGCTGTGAGCTTGACGTCTTCTATGAGACCGGCTGGGGAAACTTTTAAGTAGAGAGTAAGCTCGTCGCCACAAAGTGGATTGACACCTTCTACGGTGGCACTAGCGTTGTCTATACTGCCGTTATTACGCGGGTTGTGGTAGTGGTCCAGGATAGTTTCCCTGTATAGATCATCTGCAAGCGACATGTCCCATAACCTTATCTGCTTCTTTGAGAGCGGCCATCAATAGGTCG